>ERZ500977.38-NODE-38-length-34914-cov-7.218538_pt1 | contig 34914 bp, 30 predicted proteins | sample MGYA00248863_ERZ500977 | MGnify/ENA primary metagenome ERZ500977 (study PRJEB25958, sample SAMN03398581) | human skin metagenome | study: EMG produced TPA metagenomics assembly of the Human Skin Microbiome Metagenome (human skin metagenome) data set.
TTCGGGGCTGGACCGGCGAGGGCGGCGGCTTCCGAAGGGGTCAGCCGGAGGTCGTATCAGAACTGGTCCAGCAACCGCCGCAGGTAGTCGAGCTCGATCTCGGGCCGGCCCATGTCGCCGGAGCGGCGGCGGATCTCGTCGAGAAGCTGCCGCGCCCGGGCCCCGGCATCGGCGCCGGGCAGCATCTCGTCGCCGGAGCCGATGCCGCCGCGCGCGCCGAGGGGACGGCCGAGCGGGTCCGTATCGCGCGGGGACGCGCCCTCCCCTTCGCCCGGCTGGGGCGTGCCCTGCCCCTCGGCCTGGCGCATCTCGTCGCCGAGCGCGCGCATGCCCTCGCGCAGCCGGTCGATCGCTTCGGACTGGCGGTCGAGCGCACCGGAGGTGTCGCCCTGCTCCAGCCCGCGGCTGGCCTCGCCCATGTCCCGCTCGGCCTCGCGCAGCGCCTGCTCGGCCCCCTCGCCCCCGGCGCCGGGCAGCCCCTCGCGCAGGTCCTCCAGAAGCTGGCGCAGGGCCTCCTGGCGGCGGGCAAGCTCCTCGCGCCCCGGCGGAGACCCTTCCGGCGCGCGGCCCTCCTGGCCCTGTCCCTGTCCCTGATTGCTCCCGCCGCCCTGCTGGCCCTCGCGGAATTCGCGCTGCAATTGCTGGAAACTCTCGTCCGCCAGCCCCTGCTGCTCGCGCAGCGTGTCGGACAGGCCGCGCATCGCCTGCTGGCCCTGCCCCTGGCCCTGCTGACCCTGGCCGGGCTGGCCCTGGGTCATCTGCATCTCCATGTTCTCCAGCATCTGCTGGAGCATCTCCAGAAGCGCCTCGGCCTCGGCCTTGCGGCCCTGCTCGCTCAGCTCCTGCACCCGGTCCATCAGTTGCTGGATCTGGTCCTGGGACATGGTCTGGCCCGGCGGGGTCGCCTCGGCCTGCTGGCTCTCGCCGCGTTCGATGGCCTCGCGGGCCATCTGCTCCATGTAGTCGCGGGTCGCCTGGCGCAGCTCGTCCATCAGCCGTGCGATCTCCTGGTCCTCGGCGCCGTTGCGCAGCGCCTCCTGCAGGCGCTCCTTGGCCTGGGCGAGGCGCTGGGCCGCGTCGCCGAGCCCGCCTTCCTCCAGAAGCAGCGCCGCCATCCACAGCGCGCCGGCCACCTCGTCGCGCACGTCGGCAACCGTGCCCTGCGCCACCGCATCCCCGAGCCGCCGCAGCGCGGTGCGCACCACCAGATAGGCGCGGGCGCTGCCGAAATCCGAATCGGCCTTCCAGGTCACGGCGCGCAGCACCTCGGCCACGCGCCGCGCATTCTCGCCCGACCAGAGCAGGTCCCGACGCTGCTCGACGAGCGCCGCAGCGACCGGATCGTAGAAGCGCCGCCCCGGCAGCACCGCCGCGATCGGGGCCGCGGCCCCGATCTGCCCGCGCCCGTCGGTCGCGGTCAGCCGGATCGTCACCGGCAGGCCGGCGAAGGGATGGGTCGAGAAATCCTCGACCATGATCTCGTGCACGTCGCGGCCGGCGCCGGTCATCGGCAGCGGCAGGTCGGCGGTCGCGGCATACCAGCTTCGCGGCCAGGCGCCGGGCGGATCGTTGGCCGTCAGCAGGTCGATCGCCATGGCTCAGACGTTCAGGAGCAGGTGGTCGCGCTCCCAGGGCGAGATGACGCGCAGGAAGGTGTCGACCTCGTGGCGCTTGATCGCCTTGTAGAGATCGCAGAATTCCACCCCCAGCACCTCGACGATCTCCTTGCCCTCCTCGAAGAGGTCGAGCGCGTGCAGCAGGTCGCGCGGCAGCGCCCGGGGCCGGTGATAGGCCTCACCGCTCACCTCGGCGCGCGGGCGCATCCCGGCCTTCATGCCGAGATAGCCGCAGGCGAGCGAGGCGGCGAGCGCGAGATAGGGGTTGCAGTCCATCCCGACGACCCGGTTCTCGACCCGGCGCGCCGTGGGGTTCGAGATCGGCACCCGCAGGCCGGTGGTGCGGTTGTCCGGGCCCCATTCGAGATTGATCGGCGCGGCCCCGCCGGGGACGAAGCGGCGATAGCTGTTCACATAGGGCGCGAACATGCAGACGACCGTCGGCACATAGTGCTGCAACCCGCCGATGAAGCCGTAGAAGGCGTCCGTCGCCTCGCTCTTCTCGTCCGTGAAGATGTTGCGGCCGCGCTTGTCGAGCACCGAATGGTGGATGTGCATCGCCGAGCCGGGCTCGTCCTGCATCGGCTTGGCCATGAAGGTCGCGAAGCAGTTGTTGCGGAGCGCCGCCTCGCGCACCGTGCGCTTGAAGAAGAACACCTGGTCGGCCAGCGTCAGCGGGTCGCCGTGGAGGAAGTTGATCTCCACCTGCCCGGCGCCGCCCTCCTGGATGATGGTGTCGAGCTCGAAGCCCTGCGCCTCGGCGAATTCGTAGATGTCGTCGATGACCTTGCCGTATTCGTCGACCGCCGACATCGAATAGGCCTGGCGCGAGACCATCTGCCGGCCGGTGCGGCCCACCGGCGGCTCGATCGGCTCGTTCGGGTTCAGGTTCGGCTTGATCAGGTAGAATTCCATCTCCGGCGCCACGACCGGCGACCAGCCCTCGGCCTTGTAGAGCGCCAGCACCCGCTTCAGGACATTGCGCGGCGCCACCGGCACCGGCTCCCCGGCGAGATTCTCGACATTGTGGATCACCTGGAGGGTGACGTCATCGGCCCAGGGGGCGGCCGTGCCGGTCGTGTAGTCCGGCTTCAGGACCATGTCGTTCTCGGTCCACTGGTTTTCGCTGCGATCGACATAGTCGCCGGCAATGGTCTGCTCGAAGATCGAGGTCGGCAGGAACATCCGGTCCTCGCGGGCGAATTTCGAGAAGGGCATCGCCTTGCCCCGGGAAATGCCGGAGATGTCGGCGACGATGCACTCCACCTCCTCGACCTTGCGGTCGCCGAGCCAGTCGCGGAAGGGATCGGGCAGGCGCTTGAGGCTCTCGCGGGAGGCGCTCGACATGGGGACTCCGAAGTCGCTGCGGGTTTCCCGACCTTGGCGCAGCCGGACGGGAATGCGCAAGCCGCGCGCGACGCGCGGGCAGACAGGGGGAAGGCGCGCGACGCGGGTCCCGGCGCCCCCCTCGCGCTCTCAGAGGCGGCCGACCGGCGCGGGCTCCGCCCCTGCCTTCGCCGCGATCAGGCAGAGCCAGTCGTGGGCGATGTGGGCGGCCGCGAGCGCGGTGATCTCGGCATGGTCGAAGGGAGGCGAGACCTCGACGATGTCCATACCGACGAGATCGAGCGGCGCGAGGCCCCGGACGAATTCCAGCGCCTGCCAGCTGGCGAGCCCGCCCGGCACCGGCGTGCCGGTTCCCGGCGCGAAGGCGGGGTCGAGACCGTCGATGTCGAAGGAGAGATAGGTGGGCGCGTCGCCGGCGCGGGCCACGGCGGTCTCGATCGCGGCGGCAATGCCGTTGCGGTGGATCCAGGGCGCGGTCAGCACCTCCAGCCCCTCGGTCGAGTCGTGGAAGGTGCGGATCCCGACCTGGGTCGAGCGGGCCGGATCGACGAGCCCCTCGCGGATGGCGCGGCCCATCATCGTGCCGTGGTCGATCCGGCCGGGATCGTCCGGCCAGAGATCGCCATGGGCATCGACCTGGATGAGCGCCAGCGGCCCGTGCCGCTCGGCATGGGCCGCGAGGAGCGGCCAGGCGATGAAATGGTCGCCGCCGAGGGTCAGCAGCCGGGTGCCGGTGCCGATGATGGCGGCGGCGGTATCGCGGATCGTCGGGGCGACCGTCTCGGGATGATGCGGGTCGACGAAACAGTCGCCCCAGTCGAGGATGGACAATTCCTCCATCAGGTCGAAGCCGAAGGGAAAGGCCCGGAGCTCCGCCAGCTGGACCGAGGCAGCCCGGATCGCCCGCGGTCCGAGGCGGCAGCCCGGGCGATAGGTGACGGAGGCGTCATAGGGCACCCCCATCACCGCGACATCGACGCCGGTGAGGTCACGGCCATAGCGGCGGCGCAGGAAGGAGACCGCCCCGCCATAGGTCATCTCGGGCCAGTGCGTCCGCAGGTCCGGGGCGCGAAAGGCGCTGTCGCCGGGCGGAACGGCGGCGGGAGGATCAGCGACCATGTTTCGCACTCCGGCGCAGGAGGACCGTGGCGATGCCGACGCCGACGGCCACCACGGCAATGATGAGCGTGGCAAGCGCATTGATGTCGGGCGAGACGCCGAGGCGGACCTTGGAGAAGACGATCATCGGCAGGGTAGAGGCGCCCGGTCCGGTGACGAAGCTCGCGACCACGAGATCGTCGAGCGACAGGGTGAAGGCGAGCAGCCACCCCGCGACGAGGGCGGGGGCGATCACCGGAATGGTGACGTCGAAGAACACCCGCAGCGGCCGGGCGCCGAGATCCATCGCGGCTTCCTCCAGGCTCTCGTCCATGCCGGCGAGGCGCGACTGCACGACGACGGTCACATAGGCCATGGCAAAGGTGACATGGGCGATGATGATCGTCACCATGCCCCGCCCCGCCGGCCAGCCGATGAGCTGCTCCATCGACACGAAGAGCAACAGGAGCGACAGGCCGGTGATGACCTCGGGCATGACGAGCGGCGCCGTGGTCATCCCGGTCAGGAGCGCCCGGCCCCGGAACCGGCCGAAGCGCATCAGCACATAGGCCGCCAGCGTCCCGAGCACCATCGCGAGCGTCGCGGTGATCGCCGCGACCTTGAGGCTGATCCAGGCCGCGCCGAGGATCTGCGGGTTGCGCAGCAGTTCGCCATACCATTTCAGCGAAAAGCCGCCCCAGACGGTGACGAGCTTGCTCTCGTTGAAGCTGAAGACGATCAGCGACAGGATCGGCGCATAGAGGAAGACGAAACCCGCGATGCAGAAGGCGAGCAGCAGGGTCGAGGCGCGCATCACATTTCCTCCTCGGCGCGGGACTGGGCGAGGCGCAGGAACATGATCGGAACGACCAGGGCGACGAGCATGGCGATCGCCACCGCCGAGGCGACCGGCCAGTCGCGGTTCGAGAAGAACTCGTTCCAGAGCACGCGGCCGATCATCAGCGTGTCGGGCGAGCCGAGAAGCTCGGGGATCACGAATTCGCCGATCGCCGGAACGAAGACCAGCATGAAACCCGCGATCACCCCCGGCATCGACAGGGGCAGCGTCACATGGATGAAGGTCGCGACAGGCCGGCCGCCGAGATCGGCGCTCGCCTCCAGCAGGCTCTCCTCCAGCTTCACGAGCGTCGCGTAGAGCGGCAGGATCATGAAGGGCAGGTAGGTGTAGACGATCCCGAGATAGACGGCGAAATTCGTCTGCAGCATCTGGATCGGCGTGTCGATGAGGCCGGTCCAGAGCAGGAAGTTGTTGATGACGCCGTTCGAGCGCAGGAAGCCCTGCCACGCATAGACCCGCAGCAGGAACGAGGTCCAGAACGGCAGGATCACCAGCATCAGCAGCAGCGCGCGGCGGTTCTCGGGGCTGCGGGCGATGTAATAGGCCATCGGATAGCCGACGACGAGCGCCATGACTGCCGAGAAGAACGCCACCTTCAGCGAGAAGAAATAGGCGCGGACGTAGAGCGGGTCTTCCAGAAGATAGGTGAAGTTCTCGAAGTTCAGGCTGATCGTCGCCCGCCAGCCGTCCCATTCGACGAGCGGCAGGTAGGGCGGCATCGCGATCGCGGGCTCGCTGACGCTGAGCTTCGCCACCACCAGGAAGGGAATGAGGAAGAAGACCAGCAGCCAGATCATCGGGATGGCGATGACGAGCGTCCGCCACCGGGGGATGAAGCTCCGGGCGCCCCCGCTCATCGGGTCAGCACCACGCCGCCGGTGTCTTCCCACGAGACCGAGACCCGGTCCTCCCAGGTGATCGGGTCCTCGTCGTGGCGTGTCAGGTTCGAGCGCGTCGCCGAGATGAGCCGCCCGCTGTCGAGCCGCACCCGGTAGACCGAGAGGCCGCCCATGTAGGCGACATCCTCGACCACGCCGGAAAAGCTGTTGCGCCGTCCCTCGGTGCCGGCCCGGCTGAGCCGGACCTTCTCGGGACGGACCGCGTACCAGAGCTGCTGGTTCACCGTGCAGCTGACGCCATGGCCGACATAGATCTCGCCCGGCGTCTCCGGCGTGCCGAGGTCGGGCACGGCGATGGTGATGAAATCCGGCTCGTCCTCGACCACCCGCCCCTCGAAGAGATTCACCGAGCCGATGAAATCCGCGACGAAGCGCGAGTTCGGATGCTCGTAGATCTCCGGCGGCTCGCCCACCTGCACGATCTCCCCGGCATTCATCACCCCGATCCGGGTCGAGAGGGTCATGGCCTCCTCCTGGTCGTGGGTCACGACGATGAAGGTGACGCCGAGGGATTCCTGGATGCGGACGAGCTCGAACTGGGTCTCCTCGCGCAGCTTCTTGTCGAGGGCGCCGAGGGGCTCGTCGAGAAGCAGGAGCTTCGGCCGCTTCACCAGGGCGCGCGCCAGCGCCACCCGCTGCCGCTGGCCGCCGGAGAGCTGGTGCGGCCGGCGGCCGGCATAGGGGCTGAGCTGCACGAGCCGCAGGATCTCCTCGACCTTCGCCATGGCCTCGCCCCGCGGCACCCCGTCGCGGCGCAGGCCATAGGCGATGTTCTTCTCGACGGTCATGTGCGGGAACAGCGCATAGGACTGGAACATCATGTTCGTCGGCCGCTCGTAGGGCGGCTTGCCCGCCATGTCCTGGCCGTCGATGGAGATGCGGCCCGAGGTGGGCGTCTCGAAGCCCGCCAGCATCCGCAGCAGCGTCGACTTGCCGCAGCCCGAGCCGCCCAGCAGGCAGAAGAGCTCGCCCTTGTAGATGTCGAGCGACACCTCGTTCACCGCGGTGAAGTCGTCGAACCGCTTCGTGACCCGCTCGATCCGCACGAAGGGCGTCGCATCCGGCGACAGCCAGGCCCGGGCGGGGGCGGCGGCCTCAGCCGGGATCGCGGGATGACTTGCGGAAGCGGACTCGGCCATGAAGCCTCCTGACTGGGGCCCTGCCGCACCGACTGCCGCGGGCCTGCACCGCAGCAAGCTTAGGGGCGCGTCGCCGCTCCTGTCCAGACCCCCGCTCCGCCCAGCTCCGGCAGGCTGCGGGGACGGCCGCGGCGGACGATGCAGGGAAACTTCCTTGCGGATGCGGCGCGATGCGATCAATCGGCCCCACGGACCGGCGGGGCCGTCGTCCCCCGGCAGTCCATGGCGCCAGGACCCCGGGGGCCTCTTCGCCTGCGCCGGAACAGCCGGGTTGCACCGCAGCAGAAAACCGGTAAGACTTCCCCGGACGCAGGTGAGGAAACGGCGACATGCGGGTAGCGGTGTTCTCGACGAAGCCCTACGACCGCCGGTTCTTCGAGCAGGCGAATGCCCGCCATTCCCACGATCTCGTCTTCTTCGAGGCCCGGCTCGACGCCGACACCGCCGCACTGGCCGAGGGCTTTCCCGGGATCTGCGCCTTCGTGAACGACCGGCTCGACGCGGCCGTTCTGGCCCGGCTGGCGGAGGGCGGAACCCGCGTCGTGGCCCTGCGCTGCGCCGGCTTCAACAACGTCGATCTCCGGGCCGCCGACCGGCTCGGGATCGACGTGGTGCGCGTGCCGGCCTATTCGCCCCATGCAGTCTCGGAATTCACCGTTGGGTTGATCCTCGCGCTCGACCGCAACATCCCGCGCGCCTGGGCCCGGGTGCGGGACAACAACTACGCGCTCGACGGGCTGGTCGGCCGGACGCTCCACGGCCGGTCGGTCGGGGTGATCGGGACCGGCAAGATCGGCGCCCTCGTGGCCCGGACGCTCCACCTCGGCTTCGGCTGCGCGGTGACGGTGAGCGATCCCGTCCCGAATCCGGAGCTGACGGCGCTCGGGCTGCGCTATGCGCCGCCTGCCGAGGTCATTGCCTCCGCCGAGATCCTGACCCTGCACTGCCCGCTGACGCCCGAGACCCGGCATATCGTCAATGCCGCGGCAATCGCCGGTGCGCGGCCGGGGCTGATGGTGGTGAACACCGGACGCGGTGCGCTCGTCGACACCGCGGCCCTGATCGAGGGACTGAAGAGCCGGAAGCTCGGCGGCGTCGCCCTCGATGTCTACGAACAGGAGGAAGGCCTGTTCTTCGAGGACCTGTCCAGCGAGATCATCGACGACGACGTCTTCCAGCGGCTGCTGACCTTCCCGAATGTGATCGTCACCGGCCACCAGGCCTTTCTGACCGAGGAGGCGCTCGGCGCGATCGCCGAGACCACGCTCGGCAATCTCGGCGATGCCGAAGCCGGGCGGCCGCTTGCCAATGCCGTGTCGATGGCCGTGCTGCGCTCCCCCTCCGCCGGGCCGGCGGCCGCCTGACCGCGGCGTCAGGCCGCAGGATGCCCGGACGACGGTGCCTCGGCCTGCACGCGCGCCAGCACGGCGTGGAGCGTGGCGACGTCAACGGGCTTCGAGACATAGTCGGACATCCCGGCGGCGAGGCAGGCCTCGCGGTCGCCCGCCATGGCATTGGCCGTCAGCGCGATGATCGGCACCTGCCCCGCCTTGCCGGGCAGGCGGCGGATGGCGCTCGCGGCGGCGAAGCCGTCCATCTCGGGCATGTGCACGTCCATCAGGATGGCATCGTAGCGCCCGCTGCCGGCGGCGGCGGTGGCCGCCACGCCGTTCGGCACCGTCTCGACGGCATGGCCCTGCGCCCGGAGAACCGCACCGATCACGTACTGGTTCGTCGGATTGTCCTCGGCCAGGAGCAGCCGCATCGGACGGGCAGCCTTGATCGGCCCCCGCGTGATGGAGGCGCTGGCTTCCACCGCCCCCCCGACGGCCGGGGCCAGAATCTCGAAGGTGAAGGTGCTGCCCTGACCCGGCACGCTCTCGACGGCGATCTCGCCCCCCATCAGCTTCACGAGCTGCCGGCTGATGGCAAGGCCGAGACCGGTCCCGCCGGCCTTGCGGGTGAAGGAATTGTCGCCCTGTACGAAATGCTCGAAGATCTCGTCGGCCTGGGCCGCCGAGATGCCGATCCCGGTGTCGCGCACCGCGATGCGCAGGCGGTCGCGGCGATCGACGACCCGGTGGCTCACCGTGACCACGACTTCGCCCGTTTCGGTGAACTTGATCGCATTGCTGGCCAGATTGGCGAGGATCTGCCGGAGCTTCTGCGGATCGGCCATGATCCGTTCCGGCAGCCCGCTGGCGAATTCGACGCGAAAATGCAGGCCCTTGCGCTCGGCGGCCGCGGTCATCAGCGCGGCGATGTCCCGGACGAGGGTGAAGATGTCGACCGGCTCGGGCGCGACCCGCACCTGCTGGGCCTCCAGCCGCGAGAAGTCGAGGATGTCGTTCAGGATCTCCAGAAGCTGCTCGGCCGAGGCAAGCGCGAGGGTCGCACGCTCCTTCTGCTCGGGCGAGAGGTCGCGCGCCTCCAGCATCAGGCCAAGCAGACCGAGCACGCCGGCGAGGGGGGTACGGATCTCGTGGCTCATGGTGGCGAGGAAGCGGGACTTGGCGAGCGTCGCCGCCTCGGCATCGGAGCGGCGTTCGCGCAGCTCCTGCTGGAGGGCGATGTCTTCGGTGATGTCGACGATGAGCCCCACCAGCCGCCGCGTGCCGTCCTCGCCGGTGTAGAGGGCGGCGGTGTCCCGGATGTGGCGGATCTCGCCGTCCGGGCGGACGATCCGGTAGTCGGTGCGGAAGCGGCCATTGCCCCGGATCGCCGCATTGGTCTCGGACAGCGCCCGCCCGCGGTCCTCGGGATGGATGACGCCGAGCCAGTCGAGTTCACTGTAGTAGGGCAGCTTGTGGGTGATCCCGAGCAGGCCGCGGCAATGCTCGTCCCAGATCAGGTGATCGGTGGCGAGATCGACGTCCCAGACGCCGATGCCCGCCGTGGCGAGCGCGAATTCGAGCCGCCAGGACAGGCGGGCCAGTTCCTCCTCGCGCGCCCGGCGCCGCGCAAAATAGCCCCGCAGCGCGAGGCCGACACCGCCGGCGAGCGCGAGGCCCGCCACCGCGCCCCACAGGAAGCGCGCTGTCGCGGTCTCGTTGGGCAGCGCCGCTGCGCACCAGGCCGTCGCGACGATCAGAAGCGACGCAGCCGCCAGGGAGGCGACACGGCGCAGCTGGTCGGTCCGGACTGATTCCTCATTGGTCATCTGGTCATTCTGGATTCCGCTGTCCTCTTTGCATGATGTGGGCACAGGATTTAATCAACCTGAAATTGCACACGTCAAGTTGACGTCTCCGAGAACATCGGCGGCGATCTGGAAGGACCGCAGGCGGGCCTCGGGGTCATGGATCTGTCCGGCCAGGATCAGTTCATCCGGGCGGTGGCGCCGGATGATCGCCTCCAGTTCGGCCCGGACGGTGGCCGGCGCGCCGGTGGCCGAGACCGCAAGGGCGGCATCGACCGACGCCCGCACGGCCGGATCGATCACGCCGGACAGATCGTCCACCGGACGGGGCAGCAGCCCGGGCCGCCCGGTGCGCAGGTTGGCGAAGGCCTGCGCCATCGAGCTGCGCAGCCGCCAGCCCTCGGCATCGGTGTCGGCGGCGAAGACATTGGCCGCCACCATCACCCAGGGCCGCCCCCTCCCCGCCGCGGTCGGGCGGAAGCGCGCGCGGTAGAGCGCCAGCGCCTCGTCCAGCGCCGCGGGCGCGAAATGCGAGGCGAAGGCATAGGGCAGGCCGAATTCGGCCGCCATTGCCGCCCCGAAGAGGCTGGAGCCGAGGATCCACACCGGCACCTGCGTACCCGCGCCGGGAATGGCCTGGACCTGCTGCCCGGGCTCGGGATCGCCGAGATAGCGGAGCACTTCCAGCACGTCGTCGGGAAAGCGATCCGCCCCGGTCAGGGTCCGGCGCAGGGCCCGGGCCGTGGCCATGTCGGTGCCGGGCGCCCGGCCGAGCCCGAGGTCGATGCGGCCGGGATGGAGCGTCGCCAAGGTCCCGAACGCCTCGGCCACGGCCAGCGGGGCATGGTTCGGCAGCATGATGCCGCCGGCGCCCACGCGGATCGACCGGGTCGCGGCCGCGACGGCGCCGATCACCACCGCGGTGGCGGCGCTGGCGATGCCCGGCATGTTGTGATGCTCGGCCAGCCAGAAGCGGTGATAGCCCCAGGCCTCGGCCTGCCGCGCCAGGTCAAGGCTGTTGGCGAGGGCGTCGGCGGCGGTGGCCCCTTCTGCGACCGGACAGAGATCGAGGATCGAGAACGGGACCATGGCTGCACCCTCCACCCGCGATGTTAGCACAGCCGGCGCGAGGGTCAAACCCGGCCCGGCACGAGCCGGTGCAATCGATTCAGGAGCGTAACAGGCTCAGCCGCCGCCGTCGCCCGCATCAGCGGACACCGGCGGCGGCTGGCGTGACAGGCCCGCGGGCCGGGAATGGTCGGCTTACTGCCCGCTCTTCACCTCGGTCCAGAGACGGGTCACGACGCGTTCGGTGCGGGCATCGCGCACCACCGAGGGAAAGAGCTTGGTGCTCGCCGGCGGGAAGATCGCCGGGTCGTCGCGCACCTCCGCGTCCACCATCGGCATCGAGGCGGCATTGGCATTCGCATACCAGACGTAGTTGGTGATATCCGCGGTGATCTGCGGCTCCATGATGAAGTTCATCCAGGCAAGCGCGCCCTCCGGGTTCGGCGCATCCTTCGGAATCGCCATCAGGTCGAACCACTGCAGCGCGCCTTCCTTCGGCACCGAGTATTTGATCTCGGCGCCGGTCCCGGCTTCCTCGGCCCGGGCCGCGGCGATGAAGACATCGCCGGAATAGCCGATGGCAACGCAGGTCTCGCCGTTGGCGAGGTCGGAAATATACTGCGAGGAATGGAAGTAGCGGATGTTCTGGCGCACGCCCTTGAGCAGGTCCCCCGCCTTCCGGAGATCGTCCGGGTCGCCCGAGAGCGGGTCGAGGCCGAGATAGGCAAGCGCGCTCGGCAGCATGTCCGAGGGCGCGTCGAGAACGCTGATGCCGCAGTCCTTGAGCTTGTCGGAATACTGCGGGTCGAAGACGAGCGCCCAGCTGTCCACCGGCGCGTCCTCGCCGAGGCGCTCCTTCACCTTGGCGGCATTGTAGCCAATGCCGGTCGTGCCCCACAAGTAGACGACCGAATGGGCGTTGTCGGCGTCATAGGCCGCCGCATCCGTCATCAGCTTGGGGTCCATGTTCGCAAGGTTCGGCAGCTTGGACTTGTCGAGGGGCATGTAGATGTCCGCCTGAACCTGCCGGCGGAGATACTGCGACGTGGGGACCACCACGTCATAGCCCGACGAGCCGGCGAGAAGCTTCGCCTCCAGCGTCTCGTTCGAGTCGTAGACGTCATAGACCACCTTGTAACCGGTCTCGGCCTCGAATTTCGCGACCGTATCCTCGGCGATATAGTCCGACCAGTTGTAGACGTGGACGACGCCCTTCTCCTGTGCAACCGCTGGGACGGCGGCGGCGAGCGCCGCAAGGCTGAGGGCAAGGGAAGATCTGGTCAGAGGCATTGGCAATCGCTCCAAGGTCATCGTCATCACACGCCGAGGCGGTCGCGCAGCCCGTACCACCACGAACCGAGCACCGAATAGGGAACGGCGAACCGACGCCCGCCGGGAAACGGAATCCAGGGTATCGCCGCGAAGACGTCGAAGCGGCTGGTGTCGCCGTGGGCGGCCTCGCCCAGCATGCGCCCGAAGAGGTGGCTCCCCACCACGCCATGGCCGCTGTAGCCCTGGGCGTAATAGCTCACCGGGCCGAGCCGTCCGATCTGGGGGACGCGGCTGAAGGAGATCGCGCAGTTCCCGGACCAGGCATGGTCGATCGCCACTCCCTTCAACTCGGGGAAGACGCGCTCCATGTTCGGAACGAGCTTCGCCCGGATATCCGCGGGATCGGTGCCACCGTAGACGGTGCCGCCGCCCCACAGGAGTCGACCGTCCGCGGAGAGTCGGTAATAGTCAAGCACATAGCGCACGTCCTCGACACACATGTCCGTAGGCAGCAGCGCCCGGCCCCGGTCGCCGAGCGGTTCGGTCGCCATGATCTGGGTGGAGAAGGGCATGACCCGGTCCGCGAGTTCGGGCACCGCGTCCCCGAGATAGGCGTTGCCGGCGAGGATCAGGATCCGCGGCCGCACCTCGCCCCGCGCCGTGCGGATGACGGGCTGGCCGGCGATGTCGTCGATGCCGGTGACTTCGGTTTCCTCGAAGATGCGCCCGCCGAGGCTCTCGAGCCCCGCCGCCTCGCCGAGCGCGAGGTTGAGCGGGTGGAGATGCCCGCCCGACCGGTCGAGCATGCCGCCGAGATAGACGTCGCTTGCCACATGGGCCCGCAGGGCACCGCGGTCGAGCATCTCGAAATGGTCGTGGCCGTGGCGGCGCCACAGCGCCTGCTTCGCCTCCAGGTCCCGCATCTGCCGCGGGGTGAAGGCCGTGAAGATGTTGCCGTCCTTCAGGTCGCAGGCGATGCCGTAGCGCGCGACGCGCTCGCGGATGATCTCGCCCCCCTCCTGCACCACCGTGCCGACGAGGCCGGCCGTGGCGGTGCCATAGCGGGCGGTGATCGTCTCAAGGCTCGCGTTCAGGCCGTTGACGATCTGCCCGCCGTTGCGTCCGGAGGCGCCCCAGCCGACCCGCGCCGCCTCCAGCACCACCACCTCATGGCCGCGCTCGGCCAGGGTGAGGGCGGCGGAAAGCCCGGTGAAGCCCGCACCGACCACTGCGACCTCGGGCGTGATCGTGCCTTCAAGCGCCGGGCGGGGCGGGGCGGGAGTGGCACTCGCGGCATAGTAGCTGCCGGGATAGCGGGTGGTTTCGGTCACACCGTCTCCAGATAGGTTTCATGCTCGAAGGGACTGATCTGCTGCGAGAAAACCTGCAGCTCCTGCTTCTTCATGCCGAGGAAGAGGTCGCGCAGCACCGGGGCGAAGATGTCCCCGATCGCGGCGCTCGACTCGAAGGCATCCATCGCCCGCTTCCAGTCCGGCGGCAGCGTGGCCCCGGCGCTTTCGTCGCGGGCGATCACCATCGGCGGCGGCGGGGCGATGCGCCGCTCCATGCCGTGGAGCGCGGCGCCGAGGATCGCGGCCAGCACGAGATAGGGATTGGCGTCCGCCCCGGCGACACGGTGCTCGATGCGCCGCGCGCCGGGCGGCCCGCCGGGAATGCGCACGGCCGCCGCGCGGGTCTCGTAGCCCCAGCAGACCTCCGAGGGATTGTGGGCGTTCGGCTGCAGGCGGCGGAAGGAATTGCGGTGCGGGGCGAAGACGAGCGCCGAGGCCCGCATCAGGTCGAGGACGCCCCCCACCGCATGCCGCATCACCTCCGAGCCGTCATGGCCGCCGTCGTCGAAGACATTGCGGCCGTCGCGGTCGAGCAGGCTGAAATGGACGTGGAAGCCGTTGCCGGCCCGGTCGAGGAAGGGCTTGGCCATGAAGCTGGCGGCGAGGCCGTATTTGCGGGCGATCCCCTTCACGAACCGCTTGAAGTAGAGCGCATCGTCGGCCGCCTTCAGCGGGTCCGCGACATGCAGGAGATTGATCTCGAACTGGCCGCCGCCATTCTCGGAAATGGCGCTGTCGACCGGGATGCCATGCGCGTCGCAGGCGGCGTAGACATCGGTGAAGAAGGCCTCGAAATGGTCGAGGTCATCGATGCAGAGCGCCCCGTCGCCATCGAGGAGCTTGTGGGTGACCGGCGATTTCGGCGGCAGCGGCTCGTCGCCCGAGGTGTCGACGAGATAGAATTCGAGCTCGGTCGCCACCACCGGGGTCAGGCCGAGGTCGGCGAAGCGGGCGCAGACGGCGGCCAGCGCCCGGCGCGGATCGCCGAGATAGGGCGACCCGTCCTCGGCCGCCATCCAGAGCGGTAGCAGCGCCGTCGGCGATCCCAGCCAGTTCATCGGCAGGAAGCCGCGCCCGGTCGGCTCGCAGCGGCCGTCGACATCGCCCTGCTCGAAGACGAGCGGGTTGCCGGCGATGTCCTCGCCCCAGATGTCGAGGCCGACGATGGAATAGGGCATCCGCATCTGCCCGGCGAGCACCTTGCCGGCCTGGGCGACGGGCACCCGCTTGCCCCGCAGGATGCCGTTCAGGTCGCAGACCGCGGCGCGCAGGCTCGTGATGTCGGGCCGGCTCTCCAGCCAGCCGAGGGGCGAGACATTGTGCAATTCGGTTCTCGGGTTGCTTCTCCGAAGGCGTAGCATCCCCCCTGCCCCCGCGCCAAGCACCGAGACGGAATTTCGTTAACCATCCCGTGCCGAAGCCCATTCCGCCCAGACGGTCGCCACCGACTGTCTGGCGGAGCCCCCCTCGCCCTCCGCCGGTCTGCACCGCCCCTGACCTCGAAAGCCCCGAACGGAGTGGCTTGCCGTTTCGGCGCCGCTCGGTCAGCATCCGGCCCCTTGCGCAACAGGTCGCCACCGCGCGGCCAGGGAGAGGACATGTCCGAGCTGAATATCGACCTGCTGAAGCGGCTCTGCGAGACACCCGGCGTGCCGGGCCACGAGGACCGGATTCGCGACCTGATCCGGTCGGAGGCCGACGGCCTCTTCGACGAGATCACCCAGGATGCGATGGGCACGCTCCTCTGCCGCCGCGACGCCCGCAAGGGCCGCAAGGATGGCACGGACCCGCTGCGCATCATGCTGCTCTGCCACATGGACGAGATCGGTTTTCTGGTCAGCCATGTCAGCGACAAGGGCTTCATCCATGTCGTGCCGGTCGGCGGCTTCGATCCGCGCAACCTCTTCTCGCGGCGCGTGCTGGTCTGCACCGCACAGGGCGACTTCAAGGGCGTGATGAACCCCGGGGGGCCACCGGTCCACATCTCGTCGCCCGAGGACCGGAAGAAGATCCCCGAACCCCATGACTTCCTGGTCGATATCGGCCTCGGTTCCCGGACGCGCGAGGTGGTGGCGGTCGGCGACATGGTGGCAATGGACGAGCCCTTCCTCGAACTCGGCGACCGGATCGTGTCGAAGGCCCTCGACAACCGCATCGCCTGCTGGCTCGGGATCGAGGTGATCCGGGCACTCGGCAAGGCCAAGACCCGGGCCGAGATCCACGTCGCCTTCACCGCCCAGGAGGAAGTCGGCCTGCGCGGCGCGCGCAACGCTGCCTTCGCGGTGCGCCCGGACATCGGGATCGGCGTTGATACCACGCTGGCCTGCGACACGCCCGGAGTCCCGGAGCAGGACATGACCTCAAGCCTCGGCAAGGGCGTCGGCATCCACATCCGCGACGGTTCCTTCATCGCCGACCGCGGCCTTGTCGCCGAATTCGAGGCGCTGGCTGCGAAGGAAGGCATTCCCTACCAGCGCACCCTGCTGCGCGCCGGCGGCCAAGACGCGGCTGCCGCGCAGCAGGCTGCGACCGGCGCCCGGGCGATCGGGATCGTCGTCGGCACCCGCTACATCCATACGGTGACCGAGATGATCGACCGCGGCGACCTCAAGGCCGCCCGCGATCTCCTCGTCGCCTACCTGCGGCAGTAGGACGGCCGCGGGGCGAGGCCTGCGGGCTTCGCCCCCTCCTTCTCGCCCCAGGGGCGAGTTTCCCGGGTATTTGTCCCGCCAGGGGCCATGGCCCTACCGCATACGGTTGGCGCCGGCGCCGGAACACGCTAGGGCGTGACGCGTCACCCTGCAGGAAGGTCCCCCAGCCCACGATGCCAAGCAAGCCCAGACGCCCGGCTCCCTCCGGCTCGAAGAATCGGCACGCGCCGAGCTTCCAGGTTGCGGCGCTGTGCTGGCGCCGGTCGCGCAAGGGCGTGCGGGTCCTGCTCGTCACCAGCCGCGATTCCGGCCGCTGGGTCATCCCGAAGGGCTGGCCGATGCGGCGCCGGACGATGCCCGAGGCCGCTGCCCGCGAGGCCTGGGAGGAAGCCGGGGTAAAGGGTGAGATCCGCCCTATCAGCCTCGGGCTCTATACCTATCGCAAGGTGCTCGACAGCGGCGAGATGCTGCCCTGCGCGGTCGTCGTCTATCCGCTCGAGGTGCAGGTGATGGTGCGGCACTATCCCGAGCATGGCCAGCGCAGCGTCCGGTGGTTCTCGCCCCGCAAAGCCGCGAAGCGCGTCCGCGAGCCGCATCTCGCGAGCCTGATCCGCGACTTCGACCCCGACCTCGCCGGAGCCGTGACCCCCGGTCCGGCCGGACCGGAGGCGCAGCCGGACCCAACCTTCGCCGAACCGTCGGCCGACTTGCCATCGGCCGGCGAGCCAGCCGGACACGAAGACGGGGGCGGTCGCTACTCCGGCCCCGAGCCATCGCTCGCAGAGGCATCCCCCGCGGACGGCGGATCGTAGAAGGGGGTCACCTCGGCGACGACCACGGCATTGTCGGCGAGCGCCCGCTCCATCAGCCGGCGCTCCTCCTCGGCCACGTCCCCCTCGTCGGCCAGCCGCTCGTCGAGCGTGCCATAGGCAGTCACGTCGAGCGGCGCCATGCCCGCCACGCGCAGGACGGCAACCGTCTCGCGCACGGCCTCCTCCTCGTCGCGGGCGGCGGCATAGCAGAGCAGGCCGGCGCCGGTCGCGCCGGCGGGCAGGCCGTCGTCGCGGCTGCGCCCGACCTGCACGACAAGGGTGAAGACCTCCATCAGTCGCGCAGCAGGTCGTTGATGCCGGTCTTGGAGCGGGTCTGCGCATCCACCTGCTTGACGATCACCGCGCAGTAGAGGGCGGGGCCGGGCGTGCCGTCCGGAAAGGGCTTGCCCGGCAGCGAGCCCGCGACCACAACGGAATAGGGCGGCACCTCGCCATAGGTGATCTCGCCGGTCGCGCGGTTCACGATCTTCGTCGACTTGCCGATGAAGACGCCCATGCCGAGCACCGAGCCCTCGCGCACGATGCAGCCCTCCACCACCTCGGACCGGGCGCCGATGAAGCAGTTGTCCTCGATGATGGTCGGGCCGGCCTGCATGGGCTCCAGCACGCCGCCGATGCCCACGCCGCCGGACAGATGCACATTCTTGCCGATCTGCGCGCAGGAGCCGACCGTGACCCAGGTGTCGACCATCGTGCCGGAATCGACATAGGCGCCGAGGTTCACGAAGGACGGCATCAAGACGGCGCCGGGCGCGATATAGGCCGAGCGGCGGACGATGCAGTTCGGCACGGCGCGGAAGCCGGCGGCGCGCCAGTCGTGCTCGGTCCAGCCCTTGAACTTCGAATCGACCTTGTCCCACCAGCCGCCACCCTGCGGCCCGCCCGACTGTTCCGCCATGTCCTGCAGGCGGAAGCCGAGGAGCACGGCCTTCTTCGCCCACTGGTGGACCTGCCACTGGCCATCGGCCTGGCGCTCGGCAACGCGCAGTTCGCCCTTGTCGAGGGCTTCCAGCGTCGTCTCGATCGCGGCCCGGGTCTCGCCACCGGTGGCCGGGGTGATGCTGTCCCGGTTCTCCCAGGCGGCTTCGATGGCACTTTCCAGCGTGGCGGTCACGGTCATCGGAGATCCCTTCTCGGACTGGCGGCATTCGCGGCGAGGCTATAGATCGGGAACCAGAGGGTGGCAATCTGCCGCGACCGCCAGGGAACCGCGAGACGTGACACGGGACATGACCAGCCTGAGCCAGCCCCAGCATCAGTTTCCCGATGCGCGGGAGGATGTGGAGAACTGGGCCGACGCGCCCGTGACGCCGCAGACCCTGTCGCCGAGCTTCCGCCTCGCCTTCTCGGACTTCGACTTCCTCACCCGGCCCGAACTCCGTCCGGTGCGGCTCCAGCTGGAACTCCTGAAGACCGAGATGGCGCTGGCCGAGCATGGCATCGAGTCCACGGTGATCCTGCTTGGCAGCGCGCGGATCCCCTCGGCCGAGCGGGCGGTGCCGGGCACCGGCCTCGGGAGCCTCGCCCCCTCCTACGAGATGGCGCGGGACTTCGCCCGGATGACGACCGAGCGCGCGCGCGCCACCGGCAACCGCGAGAATGTCGTCTGCACCGGCGGCGGCCCCGGCATCATGGAGGCGGGCAACCGCGGCGCGGCCGAGGCCGGCGGCCTCTCGATCAGCCTCAACATCGTGCTGCCGCACGAGCAGGTGCCGAACGCCTATGGCACGCCCGAGCTCAGCTTCAACTTCCACTATTTCGCCATCCGCAAGATGCATTTCCTGACCCGCGCCCGGGCCGTGGCGGTGTTTCCGGGCGGCTTCGGGACGCTCGACGAGCTCTTCGAGGTGCTGACGCTGGTGCAGACCGGACGGATGCGGCGCCTGCCGATCCTGATGTTCGGCGGCGACTTCTGGGACCGGGTGATCGACTGGCAGGCGATGGTCGAGGCCGGTACGATCGGCCCGAACGACCCCGCCCTGATGACCCGGGTCGACTCGCCCGAGGCCGCGTGGGAGGCGATCGACGCCTTCTACGCCTGAGCCACGCCCCGGCAGGCCAGGGCTCCGGGGCGCCACCGATCGGGGCAGTCAAGGAGGGCCGCCCCCGCCCCCCCCCGCGTCAGACCTCCGCGGCAAGCGCCAGCAGGCCGTCGCAGTCGAGGTGGCGCTCGATGTGGTCGGCGAGGGCGTCGAGGGTGGCGTCGATCCCGGCCTCGTACCCGAGTCCGGAGGACGTGGCGCCAAGGGACGCGAGGAAGGCGGCGCGGAACGGCTCCGAGCCGAAGAGGCCGTGCAGGTAGCTGCCCTGCACCCGCCCGTCGGGACTTGAGGCGCCCTCCGCCCGGCCATCCAGCGCGAAGAGCGGGCGGGCACGGTCCGGGCCGTCGCTCCGGCCGATGTGGATCTCGTAGCCGGTCACGTCCGTGTCGCTCGCCAGATGGCGGCCAGTAGCGACGGCGAGGCGCTTCTCCGGGGACATCACCGTCTCGATGTCGAGATGGCCGAGGCCCGGGGTCTCGCCGGGTGCCCCCTCCAGCCCCTCCGGGTCGAGGACGCGGCGGCCGAGCATCTGGTAGCCGCCGCAGAGGCCGAGCACCCGTCCGCCCCGGCGGAGCAGGGCCGCGATGTCGATGTCCCAGCCCTCGGCACGGAGAAGGGCAAGGTCGGCACGTGTCGCCTTCGAGCCCGGCAGGATGACGAGGTCGGCCGTGACCGGCAGCGGCCGGCCGGGCGGAATCATCTCGAGACGGACTCCCGCCTCCTGCGCGAGCGGATCGAGGTCGTCGAAATTGGCGATCCGGCCGAGGACCGGGACGACGACATGGAGCCGGTCCCCGCCGCCAGCAGCGGCCACCGGGCTGCGCGCGAGGTCGAGCGCGTCCTCGGCCGGCAGGCGGTGCGCCTCCGGGAACCAGGGCAGGACGCCGAGGCCCGGCCAGCCGCTCCGGTCGGCGATGACGCGGTATCCCTCGTCAAACAGGCGAGGATCACCCCGGAACTTGTTGATGATGAAGCCTCGGATCAAACCCGCATCGGCGGGATCGAGCACGGCGCGGGTGCCGACGATCTGGGCGATGACCCCGCCCCGGTCGATGTCCCCCGCCAGCACCACCGGCACGCCGGCGGCTGCGGCAAAGCCCATGTTGGCGATGTCCCCGGCGCGGAGGTTGACCTCGGCCGGGCTGCCGGCGCCCTCGACCAGCACGAGATCGGCCCCGGCCGCGAGGCGGCCGAAGCTGTCGAGGACCGGCGCCATCAGCCGCGGCTTCAGGGCCGCATAGTCCCGCGCCCGCACCGTCGCCAGCCGCCGGCCCTGGACCACGACCTGGGCGCCGGTGTCGGTCTCTGGCTTGAGCAGCACCGGGTTCATGTGGACCGACGGCTCCACCCGGGCCGCGCGCGCCTGCAGCGCCTGCGCCCGGCCGATCTCGCCGCCATCCGTGGTGACTGCGGCATTGTTCGACATGTTCTGCGGCTTGAAGGGCCGCACGGCGAGGCCCCGGCGGGTGAAGGCGCGGGCGAGCCCCGCGACCAGCAGGGACTTGCCGACATTCGAGCCCGCTCCCTGGATCATCAGCGCCCGTGCCACCGCCCCGCCCTCCTGCCCTGCCTGCCCCCTTAGAGCCGAGCGCCCCGGCAAGGTCGAGGCCCGGCGCGGCCCCTGACTGCTTTTGCGAATTGTTTGCAAGTATTATCAGGTACTTGCCATTTTCGGAGCCGACCGCTAGAGGCGCGAACCTTGGACAGGCGGAACAGCGGGGAATCGATGGACAACACGATCAGGATCGCGGCCGGAAGCATTCTGGTCGGACTCGTGGTCCTCGGGGTCAAGTATTTCGCCTTCGCGGTAACCGGATCGGTGGCGCTTTATTCGGACGCCCTGGAGAGCCTCGTGAATGTCGCGACGGCGATCGCGGCGCTGATCGCGGTGCGGGTCTCGGCGCAGCCGGCGGATTCGAACCACCCCTATGGCCACAGCAAGGTGGAATATTTCAGCGCCGTCCTGTGCGGCGTCCTGATCGTCGTTGCGGCGATGATGATCCTGCGCGAGGCCTGGCATGCCGCGGCGGCGCCGCGGGCGATCGACGCGCCGGTCCTCGGCCTGCTGCTGAGCGGCCTTGCCAGCGCGCTCAACGCCGGCTGGGCCTGGGTGCTCATCCGGCAGGGGCGCCGGCTGCGCTCCCCGGCGCTGGCGGCGGATGGCAAGCACCTGCTGTCGGATGTCGTGACCTCGGTCGGGGTCGCGGTGGGGATCCTGCTGGTGGTGCTCACCGGCTGGGAGATCCTCGACCCGGCGATGGCGGCCCTCGTGGCCCTCAACATCCTCTGGTCCGGCTGGCGGGTGATCCGGGACTCGCTCGGCGGGCTCATGGACAAGGCCGCCCCCGAGGAGCAGCTGGCGCAGATCCGCGATGTCATCTCGCAGGAGGCCGACGGCGCGCTCGAAGCCCATGACGTGCGGACCCGGACCGCGGGGCGGATGACCTTCATCGACTTCCACCTCGTGGTCCCGGCGCAGATGAGCGTCGCGAATGCCCATGAAATCTGCGACCGGATCGAGCGCGCGCTGAAGCAGACGCTGGGCGACACGCTCGTCACCATCCATGTCGAGCCCGAGGAGAAGGCCAAGCACAACGGCGTGCTGGTGCTCTAGCCACGACCGCCGGACAGGCCTGCCGCAACCGCGAAGAGAAGCCGCCGGTCCGGTGCGCCGCAGGGGCACCCCCGCCGTCACCCCGCGCCGGGAATCATGGGCAAAGCGACATGCCTTGCATCCCGCGCGAGCCCGAGCGGATCCGCACACGTCCTGCGAGCATCATCCCCGCCAGCCAACCAGTTTCTGCCGCGCCGCAGCATCTTTCGTCACTCTGTCATGCGTTCTCGGAGAAATCGTCACAAAACTGTTGCCGTCCTCGGTCAGGTTGCGCGGCATCTTCAAGTGGAACCTTTGGGGGGTTCAGACCCATGCGTCTCTTTTTCACCGGCATCTCGCTGGCCGCTGCCCTTGCTGCCGCCGTGCCGGCCTTCGCCCAGGATGTCCGCCTGACCGGCTCGGGCGCCAGCTTTCCCTTTCCGCTCTACTCCGCGTGGTTCAAGGACTTCAGCGCGAAGTCGGACGGGATCACCGTCGACTACCAGTCGAAGGGCTCGGGCGCGGGCATCCAGGACTTCACCAACAAGATCGTTGACTTCGCGGCCAGCGACGCCGCGATGACCGACGAGCAGATCGCCAAGGTCGCCGATGGTGCGGTTCTGCTGCCGATGACCGGCGGCGAGATCGTTATCGCCTACAACCTGCCCGGCGTCGCCGAGCTCAAGCTGCCGCGCGATGTCTACCCGGACATCTTCCTCGGCAAGATCACCACGTGGAACGATCCGCGCATCGCCGCCGCCAACGAAGGCGTCGCCCTGCCGGACCTGCCGATCACCGTGGTCGTGCGCTCCGACTCGTCGGGCACCACCTACAACCTGACCAACCACCTCGCCGCGATCGACGAGGAGTTCAAGGCGGGTCCGGGTGCCGGCACCTCGGTGCAGTGGCCGTCCTCCGACAAGTTCATCAAGGCCCCGAAGAACGACGGCGTCACCGCCACGATCATGCAGACCCCGGGCGCGATCGGCTACATCGAATACGGCTTCGCCAAGCTGACCAACACGCCGATGGCCACGCTGCAGAACAAGGCGGGCAACTACGAGCCGGCCGGCGGCGAGGGTGGTGCCGAGGCGCTCGCCTCCGCGACCTTCGACGAGCACATGCGCGCCTTCGTCACCGACCCGGAGGGCGAGAACGCCTATCCGATCGCGACCTTCACCTGGATGGTCTTCTACGAGCATGGCCAGGCCGCGGAAAAGGTCGAGGCCATCAAGAAGATGGTCGAATACGGCCTGACCGATGGCCAGGCGATGGCCGAGAGCCTCGGCTACATCCCCCTGCCCGAGGATGTCATCAAGAAGGTGCGCGCCGCTGCCGAACAGATCGGCGCCGGCGCCTGACGCAGCCCGATCCGGGCAAAGCTGTCACGGTAAAGACCGGCGCCGCCCTGCGGCGCCGGATCCGCATGTGAGAAGGACGTCATGAGCTTCATCGATCTCAAGGAAGTCGGCGGCAAGTCGATCTCCCGCCCGCCGAGCCGCGGCGAAATCCTGGCAGACCGCGTGTTCCGGGCTGTCGCCTTCGGGGCGGGGGCGCTCGTCGTGGTGCTCATGGCCTTCATCGTCTGGAAGATCGGCGTCCAGGCGGCGCCCGCGATGGCCGACCACGGCCTCGGCTTCCTCACCTCCGCCGTCTGGAATCCCGGCGAAGGCGAGTTCGGCATCCTCGCCGAGATCTGGGGCACGATCTACAGCTCGCTGCTGGCCCTTGCCATTGCCGGCTTCTTCGGCGTAGGCGTCGCCATCTTTCTGACCCAGGACTTCCTTGATGCCCGGCTCGCGCGGGTTTTCCGCACCGTGATCGAGATGCTGGCCGCCATTCCTTCCGTCGTCTACGGCCTCTGGGGCATCTATGTGGTGATCCCCGCGCTGCGGCCCATCGCCGACTGGCTGCATGCAAGCTTCGGCTTCATCCCGCTGTTCTCGACCTCGCTCTCGGGTCCCGGCATGGCCCCGGCGGTCGTGGTGCTGGCGATCATGGTGCTCCCGACCGTCGCCGCCATCAGCCAGGATGCGTTCACCCTCATCCCCTACAAGGTGAAGGAAGCCGCCTACGGCATGGGCACGACCCGGTGGGAGGCGATCCTCAAGGTCATGCTGCCCACGGCCTCCTCCGGCATCTTCGCGAGCCTCGTGCTCGGCTTCGGCCGCGCGCTCGGCGAGACGATGGCCCTGGCCATGCTGATCGGCAACTCGAACCAGATCAGCTGGTCGCTGTTCTCGCCCGCCAACACGCTGGCCTCGCTGCTCGCCTCGCAATTCCCCGAAGCCAGCGGGCTGGAGGTGCAGGCGCTCATGTATGCGGCGATCGTGCTTCTCGTGATCTCGATCGCGGTCAATGCGGCCGGCACGATCATCATGGTGTTCTCCTCGAAGCAGAAGGTGTCCTGAGATGGTCGCGCTCCCCCAGCCGATGGACGGCCTGCCCGAGGGCATTCCCGATCTGCGCCGGTCGCTGTCCGACAGTCGGTCGCTGCGCAACACCGTGATGACGGTCTTTCTCTGGATCGTTGCCCTGCTGGCGGCGGTGCCGCTCGTCTCGGTGCTCTACATGCTCATCACCCGCGGCGGGCAGCGGCTCGGCCTCGCGCTCTTCACCGAGCTGCCCCCCGCCGGCTTCGAGATGGGCGGCGGCTTTGGCAACGCGGTCCTCGGCACCGTGGTCATGGTGGCGCTCGCGGCCATCCTGTCGGTGCCGCTCGGCGTGCTCGGCGGCGTGCTCCTCGGGGCGATCGCGCCGCACAGCCGCCTGTCGGATGCCACGCGCTTTGTCGCCAAGGTCCTGACCGGCTTTCCGTCGATCCTCGCCGGCGTCTTCGTCTATGCTTGGCTCGTCGTGGCGATGGGCACCTATTCGGCGATCGCCGGCGGTGTCGCGCTGGCCGTGCTGATGCTGCCGACGATCATGCTCACCTCCGAACAGGCGGTGCGCATGGTGCCGCAGCGCATGAAGGACGCGGCCTATGGCATGGGCTGCACCGAAACGCAGGTGGCGCTCAAGGTCACCCTGCCGACGGCCATGCCCGGCATCCTCACCGGCGTCATGCTGGCCGTGGCGGGCGCGGCCGGCAATTCGGCGCCGCTCCTGTTCACCGCGCTCTTCTCGAACTACTGGATGAGCAGCCTGCGCGAGCCGACGGCCTCGCTCGCCATCCTGATCTACAACTTCTCGGGCATGCCCTTCCCCGCCCAGATCGAGCTCGCCTGGGCGGCCTCGCTGGTGCTGGTGCTGATCGTGCTTGCCTTCAACATTCTGAGCCGCCTCATCAGCGCGCGGCGCGTCTAACGTTCTCTGGAGGGGAAAATGGAAACCATCGTCATGGACAGCCCGGCCCGAACATCGGCCAAGCCGGCTCCTCGGGCCACCGCGCCTGCAAGCTACGCCGCGCCGGTCGCCGCGATCGACGCGAAGATCGACCGCATCTACTACGGCGACTTCCTCGCCGTGCGCGACAGCCACATCGCGATCGAGAAGAACAAGATCACCGGCTTCATCGGTCCGTCCGGCTGCGGCAAGTCGACGGTGCTGCGGTCGCTCAACCGCATGAACGACCTGATCCCGAGCTTCCGGCTCGAGGGCAAGGTCCAGTTCCTCGACCAGGACATCTACGCCCGCAACATCGACCCGGTGGTGGTGCGCCGGCACATCGGCATGGTCTTCCAGCAGCCGAACCCCTTCTCGATGTCGATCTTCGAGAATGTCGCCTTCGGCCTCCGGCTGAACCGCTACAAGGGCGACTATAGCGAGCGGGTCGAGCATGCCCTGCGCCGCGCCGGCCTCTGGAACGAGGTCAAGGACAAGCTGAAGCAGAACGGCCTCGCTTTGTCCGGCGGCCAGCAGCAGCGCCTCTGCATCGCCCGGGCCATCGCCACCGAGCCGACCGTGCTCCTGATGGACGAGCCCTGCTCTGCCCTTGATCCGATCGCGACGCGGATTATCGAGGAGCTGATGCTCGACCTGAAGAAGGACTACACGGTCGCGATCGTGACCCACAACATGCAGCAGGCCACCCGCGTCGCGGATGTGACCGCCTTCTACTCGGTCGACATTTCGAAGGGCGGCCGCACCGGCTTCCTCTGCGAGGTCGGCGAGACCCGGCAGATCTTCGAGGCCCCGCAAAACGAGTTGACCAAGCGCTACATCTCTGGCGAGTTCAGCTGACGGGCATTGCGACGGCGATGCGCGCGCGGCCCGGACGTCGGGCTGCGCGGCAGGAAGGAGCAGACGGATGGCGTGCTGGGGTCGCCTTGACCTTCCGTCGATTGATGCGGCCGTTCAGGACACCATGGCGCATCTGCCCTTCGGCGGCGAAGGCGATCCCGAGGCGATGTCGCGGCGGCTGATCGAGGGCTACCACTACGTGGACCAGCTGCTGGCCGACCATGTCGAAGTCTTCGCCTATGGTCAGTCGCATCACCTGCTGGAGCTGAACCACCGGGTGCTGTGCGGCACGACGCCGGAGCGGCGGGTTCAGTTCGCCAACCACATCACGGAAACCGAGCACTGGTTCTACGACCGGGCCGATGCGGGCATCTCCGAGCTGAATGGCTGGTACGCGCGGAGTCGCAACCGGGACGTTCTGGTGCTGGCGGGAGGGATGATCGTGCAGGTCGTGAGCCGCCCGCAGCTCTTCATCGAGGGCAACAAGCGGACCTCCGCGCTGATCGCGAGCTACCTGCTGGCGCGCGAGGCCCGGCCGCCGCTCGTGGTCACGCCCGAGCACCACGCGGAGTTCACGATGCTGACCGATCGCGCCGCCCGGGTCGAGCGCCGCGGCCTGGTGGGGAACCTGCAGGCAACGCTCGCCACCCGCCGCCTGGTCGACTTCCTGCGGGAGACCGGCGAAGCCCGGATGCTGCGCGAGCCGCTGCCGCTGCGCCGGTGAGGAAGCCCCCGCATCACCGGACCGCGGCGGCGTCTCCGGCACCGTCGGAGGGTGGCCCGGACGGGACGCGCGTCGTGGTGTTGCGCCACATGACCTCGGACCCCTCACGCCACTGATCCCCGTATTGCGGCTGGCCACCGGGGCGGCCTAGGGTCGGGCATCATGGCCAGTCCCCGATTCATCCACCTCCGCGTGCATTCCGCCTATTCGCTGCTCGAGGGCGCGATCCAGGCAAAGGACGTGGTCAAGCGCGCCAAGGCGGCCGGCATGCCGGCCGTGGCGCTCACCGACACCGGCAACCTCTTCGGCGCGATGGAATTCTCGGCGGCCGCGGCCAAGGAGGGCATCCAGCCGATCATGGGGCTGCAGGTCGATCTCGCCCATGCCCCCGCCGTCCATCCGGGCGACCGCCCCGCCCCGCCGCGGCCGGTCGTGCTGCTGGCGCAGGACGAGATGGGCTATGCGAACCTGCTCGCCCTGTCCTCGGCCAACTACCTCGACCCGGGCGAGGCCCTGCCGCATGTCCCGCTCGCGACGCTGACCGCCCATGCCGAGGGGGTCATCTGCCTGACCGGCGGCGCCGGCGGCCCGCTCGGCAGCCTGATCGCCGAGGGCCATGCGGAGCGCGCCAGGGGTCTGGCACAGATCCTCGCCGCGGCCTTCCCGGGCCGGCTCTATGTGGAAGTGCAGCGCCACCCCGACGGCGACACGCCGCGCACGGCGGCAGAGGCCGCGACCGAGCCCGGGCTCGTCACCCTCGCCCATGACCTCGACCTGCCGCTGGTCGCGACCAACGACGTGCATTTTACCGATGCGGGGATGTACGAGGCGCAGGACGCCCTGCTCTGCATCGCGGACGGCGCCTATGTGGACCAGAGCCAGCCCCGGCGCCGGCTGACGCCCGAGCACGGCTTCAAGACCCAGGACGAGATGGTCGCGCTCTTCGCCGACCTGCCCGAGGCGGTGGAAAACACCGTCGAGATCGCCCGGCGCTGCGCCTATCGCCCGCTGAAGCGCAAGCCGATCCTGCCGCGCTTCGCCGAGGACGAGGTCGAGGAACTGCGCCGCCAGGCGCGCGAGGGTCTGGCGGCCCGGCTCGCCGTCATCCCGCATTCAGCCTCGGTGGCGGACTACGAGGCCCGGCTCGACTTCGAGATCGGCGTGATCGAGGGAATGGGCTTCCCCGGCTATTTCCTGATCGTGGCCGACTTCATCAAATGGGCGAAGGAGCATTCGATCCCGGTCGGTCCGGGCCGCGGCTCCGGGGCGGGCTCCCTCGTCGCCTATGCGCTGACGATCACCGACCTCGACCCGCTCCGCTATGGCCTCCTCTTCGAGCGGTTCCTGAACCCCGAGCGCATCTCGATGCCGGACTTCGACATCGACTTCTGCATGGACCGGCGCGAGGAGGTGATCGCCTATGTCCAGCAGAAATACGGCCGCGACCGGGTGGCGCAAATCATCACCTTCGGCGCGCTCCTCTCCAAGGCGGCGGTGCGCGACGTGGGCCGCGTCCTCCAGATGCCCTATGGCCAGGTCGACCGGCTCTCGAAGCTGATCCCTGTCGAGGGGGTGAAGCCCGTCTCCATCGCCCAGGCGCTGATCGACGAACCCCGCCTGCGCGAGGAGGCCCGGGCCGAGCCGCAGGTGGAGCGGCTGCTCACGATCGCCCAGTCGATCGAGGGGCTGCTCCGCAACGCCTCGACCCATGCCGCCGGCGTCGTCATCGGCGACCGGCCGCTGGTCGAGCTGGTGCCGCTCTACCGCGACCCGCGCTCGGACATGCCGGCGACCCAGTTCAACATGAAATGGGTCGAGGAAGCCGGTCTCGTGAAGTTCGACTTCCTCGGGCTGAAGACGCTGACGGTGATCCAGGGCGCGCTGAACCTGCTGGCCCGGCGGGGCGCAGTGATCGACATCGGCGCCATCCCGCTCGACGATCCGGCGACCTATGCCCTCTATGCCAGCGCCGCGACCGTCGCCGTCTTCCAGGTGGAAAGTGCCGGCATGCGCACCGCGCTCCGCCAGCTGAAGCCGACCTGCATCGAGGACATCATCGCGCTGGTCGCGCTCTACCGCCCCGGCCCGATGGAGAACATCCCGAAGTTCTGCAACGTCAAGAACGGCCGGGAAAAGCGCGAGGGCCTGCACGAGACGATCGACGGCATCCTCGACGAGACGCAGGGCATCATCGTCTACCAGGAGCAGGTGATGGAGATCGCCCGCAAGATGGCGGGCTATTCCCTCGGCGGCGCCGACCTGCTGCGCCGGGCGATGGGCAAGAAGATCCAGGCCGAGATGGACGCGCAGAAGCCGCTCTTCATCGACGGGGCCAAGGCGAACGGCGTGCCGAAGGCCAAGGCCGAGGAGGTCTGGAACCTCCTCGACAAGTTCGCGAACTACGGCTTCAACAAGTCCCACGCCGCCGCCTATGCGGTGGTCAGCTACCAGACGGCGTGGCTGAAGGCGAACCACCCGGTGGAGTTCATGGCCGCGGTGATGAACTGCGACATCCACCTGACCGACAAGCTGCGCGAATACCGCCAGGAGGTGAGCCGGCTCGGGATCGAGGTGGTGCCGCCCTGCGTCAACCGCTGCAGCGCCGAATTCGGGGTGGAGGACGGCCGCATCCTCTACGCGCTCGGGGCGCTGAAGAATGTGGGCGTCGAGGCAATGCGGCTCATCACCGACGCCCGGGCTGCCGGCGGCGCCTTCCAGGGGCTCTTCGACTTCGCCAGCCGGGTGGACCTGCGCCGGGTGGGCAAGCGGGCGCTGGAGATGCTGGCGCGCTCCGGCGCGCTCGACGCGCTCGATTCGAACCGGCGGAAATGCTTCGAGAGCCTCGAGGCGCTGATGGCCTTCTCGGCAACCGCCCATGACGAGCGCGCCTCGGCACAGGTGAGCCTCTTCGGCGAGATCGCCGACAGCCTGCCCGCCCCGCGCCTGCCCCAGCCCGAGGACTGGCCGGCGATGGAACGGCTGGCGCAGGAACAGGCGGCCGTCGGCTTCTATCTCTCCGGCCATCCGCTCGACGACTATCTGCCGGCGCTCCGGCGCGAGAAGGTGCCGGCGATGGCCGAGCTCCTGCGCTCGCTCGGTGGAGGGGCGACCGTCGCCCGGCTGGCCGGGACCGTGGCCGCGCGCGACGAGCGGAAGTCGGCGCGGGGCACGCGCTATGCCTTCGTGAAGCTGTCGGATCCCAGCGGCATGTACGAGGTCATGGTCTTTTCCGAGACGCTGGAGGCGAGCCGGGCGCATCTGGAGCCCGGATCGAATGTCGTGCTGACCGTGGAGGCGACGGCCGAGGGCGACACCCTGAAGATCAACGCCCGCACGGTGACGCCGATCGACGTGGCCCTTGCGGGCGCGGCCAGCGCCGGGCTCCGGGTCTTCCTCGATGCCATCGCCGCGGCGCCGTCGCTCGCCAGCCGGCTCCGCGACATCGCGGCCCTCGCACAGCCGGTGCGTCGCCGCGGGCCGATCCGGGTGATCGCGCTCGCCCCCGACCTCGGCGAGGTCGACATCGACCTGCCGGGAAGCTGGCCCCTGACCCCGCAGGCCGTCCAGGCGCTGAAATCCACCCCGGGGGTGGTCCATGTCGAGGAATTCTGACGGACGGACGGGACACGGGATCCCGGGCGCGGGCGTGCGGGGCGCCCTCGGCGCCGGGCCGCTCTGACAGGTCAGGCACCGGTGGCGCACACGCCGGCCGGCCGGGGACACGGGCAGCGGCGGCCCGATGGACAGCGTCACTCCGGCTCGGCGACGCCGATGCCGATGCCGCCCGCGTGGATCGGGGCGGCTCTCGGCGGGGTGAACCCGGGGAGCCTGATCTTTACCCACATGGTGCCGGCGGCCGCGTCAGTGGTGACAGAGAACGCAGGCCCAAGACGGAAAAGACGGGATCCCGGGGGGACCCCGTCTTTTTCAAAGGTCACTGCCCGGCGGGCAATGCGTCGTGACGGTCAGGCGGCCTCGGCGCGCTGGGCCTGGCGCTCGCTTTCCTCGCGGCTGAGCGCGACGGAGGTCCGCACACCGCGGCGCACGAATTCCATCATGCCCTTCACCGTCCGCTCGTTCGGATCGATGCCAGCACACATCAGAACTTCGCGGCCATCGCGAGAGCGCGCCCAGCGGGCAATGACATCCGGACCGTTGCCGTATTTCTTGTCATCGGCGATCGCATCGTCGAGCGCAGCAAGCACCACAGCCGCGAAAAGTTTCTGCGCACGTGCGCCCTGATCGATGGTGTATGCCACCGCATCCACGTGATCGAACATGCTGTTCGCCCTTCCTCTGGTCATTCTTTTAACTCGGTGGAGGGATATGACGCCTCGGTGACGCTTGGAGCACTGCCATTATAGCATGGCTGACATGCGCCAGACGCATAGGCCTTTCCCGCCCGTGGTCCTGACTTAGGCGGATGGGGCAGAGAGTCAACCTTGACGGCTACCTTGGCCGGGTGACTCTGCCTGCATCGGTCACTGCCGCATCGCTCCACACCAGTGTGCGATAGTCGAAGCCGGCCTCAAGCGTCGGCTTCACGATCTGGAAATAGGGCGAGAGGTCGAAGTCGCGGGGCGCGTAGAGCGAATGATGCCGGATATGGAGGATCTCGCGCCGCTGGTTGCGGGCGCGGTCGTCGGCGCGAAAGTCGCGGGTGATCCGCGGCAGGATCGGATAGCGGACCTGTCCAAAAGCCTGGGCGATCAGTGACGAGCAGATCGCCCGGGTCGGATCACCCGATCCGAAGGCCAGCATCCGCCGTCGCCACAGGCGCGGAACGGGCGGTTGCGGAAGAAAGTATCGGAGCAGGTCGGTGATGTTCTTCATGTCATAGCGCTTGCCGATGCTCGCAACCATGAAGTCGACCACCCGCGCCCGGTCCCCCGGGCTGAGCCGGGCGGCGCGACAGATCCGGGTATTGTAGGATTCGTATTTCGACAGTGGCACGGCGATGCAGCCCTCGCGCAGGTCCACCTCGATAAGCGAAAGCGGCTCGGCGTCGCCGGTCACCCGGCCGACGGCATTGCCGACGAAGAGGGCTGCATGGGACCAGGTCGACATGGTCAGATACTGGATTGCCACCGAGACCCGGGTATGGCCCTCGATCAGCAGCACGTCGCCCGGCTCCAGCACGCGGCGCAGGGCCGCGACATTGGCGTGGGTATAGGGCACCGACCCCGGCCGGGGTGCGTCCAGCCGCTCGGCCAGGACGCGGCCGAGACAGTCCATCCAGTCGTCCTTCACCCGGCAGGCTCCCAGATCGCGGGATCGGCGAATTCAATCGAGTTGCCCGCCGGGTCGCGGACATAGACCGAGCGCCCGCCGCCCGGCCAGGCGAAATCCGCCTCGATCGTGATACCCGCCGCGCGGAGCCGCGCCACCCAGGCATCGAGCGTGCTGGAGGGAGTGCCGAAGGCCATGTGGCCGGGGCCGCTGGCGCCATGGGCGGGCACGGGCAGGCGGGCATCGGGCCGTGGGGGCACCACAGTCGCCTCGGCCCGGAAGACGAGGAGCACCCCCGCCCCGCAGCGATAGAAGACGTGGCGCCCCTCGACCCGGCCGATCTCCGCCAGCCCGAGGATCCCGCCATAGAAGGCCATGGCGGCCGGCAGGTCCGGCGCATAGAGCGCCGTCTCCAGCACGCGGCCAAGGGGCGGGACCGGAGGCAGGCGATCCGGGGCGGGCAGATCGGGATCTGTGGCGGAACAGGTCAGGCTCCCCGCCTCCATCCTGCGCGACCCGCGGGCGGCACCGCCGCCATGCCGCCGGCGGCGGTGCCACGCCGCGCTGCCACGGACAGGCTGCCGGCACCGGTTCGGGGGATGGAGGCGATCGGAGGCATCGGCAGGGCTCCAGGCTGGCCCCGGGGGCGGCGGCCGGGAGCCAGCCTAAGCGCGGTGCTGCGGGCGGGCAATCGCAAAGGTCGCACCAGGACCGCCCGGAGGCAGCGTCAGCCGCGGACGACCCAGATCACCGCCACACCGGCGGCAACCGCACACAGTCCGATGAGGCGTTGCCGGTCGGCGCCAATGTGGTCGAGCGCCTCCAGCGCCGAGCGCAACCGCCCCGGAGCAATGGAGAGCGCCAGCCCCTCGACCACGGCGACCAGGCCGAGGCCGAGGAGGAGATCACTGGCCATTCCCGCCCGCCGCCGGAGCCGCAGCGGGTGCCGCGGCTGCGCTGACTCCGGGCGACCGGAGGTATTCGAAGAACTGGCTGCCCGGATCCACCATCAGCGTGGTGTTCTCGGTCGCCAGCGACTTCCGGTAGGCCTGCATCGAGCGGATGAAGGCGAAGAATTCCTCGTTCTGGCCATAGGCGCCGGCGAGGACGGCGTTGCGCTGGGCATCGGCCTCGCCGCGGACGATCTCCAGCGCCGTCCGGTCGGCCTGGGCGCGGACGCGCTGCGCCGCCTCGTTGCCGCGGGCGCGCTCGTCGGCGGCCTCGCGCTCGCGCTCGGCCTTCATGCGGTCGAAGGTGGCCTTGAGGTTCTGCTCGGGCAGGTCGGCGCGCTTCAGCCGCACGTCGACGATCTCGATGCCGAGCGCGCGCGCCTCGCCGATCGACTGGTCGCGGATCCGGTTCATCAGCCCGACGCGGTCGGCGGAGAGCACGGCCTCGGAGCGGACCGAGCCGAGCACCTCGCGGACCTGCGCCGTCAGGATGCCGCCGAGGCGCTGCTCGGCCGCCGTCATCCCGCCGACGCCGAAGGCCTGGCGGAACTGCTCGACATCGTCGATCCGCCAGCGGGCGAAGGCATCGACGATCAGGCGGCGGTCGTCGAGCGGCGTCACCTCCAGCGCGCTGGTCTCCAGAGGCTGGATGCGACCGTCGTAGAAGATGACATTCTGGATCAGCGGGATCTTGAAGGCGAGGCCGGGCTCGTCCTTGACGGACTTCAGCTGCCCGAACTGCAGCACCATCGCCCGATTGCGCTCGTCGACGGTGAAGATCGAGTTGTAGGCGAGGAAGGCGAGAACGGCGACGACGGCGCCTATGATCGGAAGGCGGTTCATTGCTGGTCTCCCGCGGCGGGACGGCGCAGTTCGTTCAGCGGCAGGTAGGGGATGACCCCCTGCCCCTCCGGCGTATCCATCAGGAAGGTCTGGGTCTTGGAGAAGACATCCTCCATCGTCTCCAGATAGAGACGCTCGCGCGTGACCTCGGGCGCCTTCACGTACTCGGCGAGGACGGCGGAGAAACGGCTGGCCTCGCCCTGGGCGGCGTTCACGACCTGGGCGCGATACCCTTCGGCCTCCTGGACGGCCTGCGCCGCATTGCCGCGCGCGGCCGCGAGGGTCTGGTTGGCATAGGCATCGGCGCGGTTCTGCAGCGTCGAGCGTTCCTGCCGCGCGGCCTGCACCTCGCGGAAGGCGTCGATGACCTCGTTCGGCGGGTCGGCCTTGTCGAAGTTCAGGCGGGTGATGTTCACGCCGGAGTTGTAGCTGTCGAGCGTCTGCTGGATCAGCTGCTTGACCTCCTCGCTGATGATGCCGCGGTCACGCGACAGGATCGGCGAGAATTCCGAGCGCGACACCACCTCGCGCATGGCGGATTCGGACACCGCCTCGATCGTCGCCTCCGGGTCGGACAGGTTGAAGAGATAGGTCGCGGGATCGCGGACGTTCCACACCACCTGGAAGCTGATGTCGACGATGTTCTCGTCGCCGGTCAGCATCAGGCCGGCGCTGGTGCCCCGCACCGTGCCGGAGCCGATCTCGACGGTCCGCTCGCGGGTCGCCGAGATGATCTCGGGGATCACGATCGGCCAGGGCGCGAAATTCAGGCCCGGCGTGCCGATGCAGTCGCCGCGGCAGGCGCCGAGGGTCAGCTCGACCGAGCGTTCCTCCTGCTGGACCGAATAGAAGGACATCATCGCCCAGACGCCGACGAGGCCGGCGCCGATCAGCGCGAGGCCCCGGCCGCCGATGCCGCCGCCCGCGCCACCGGCATCGGCATCACCCTGCTGCCGAGCCTGTACCGGCATGGCGGCATCTTCGGCCAACCGCCGGTTCCGGCCCAGGCGCGCTTCCTCAATGACCTGGATGGCTTCTGGCGCATCGTCGAGGGCATCCGGGGCGCCATCGCCGGCGA
>ERZ500977.39-NODE-39-length-34437-cov-8.625036_pt1 | contig 34437 bp, 32 predicted proteins | sample MGYA00248863_ERZ500977 | MGnify/ENA primary metagenome ERZ500977 (study PRJEB25958, sample SAMN03398581) | human skin metagenome | study: EMG produced TPA metagenomics assembly of the Human Skin Microbiome Metagenome (human skin metagenome) data set.
GGCGGCGATGCGGGCATCCGCAGCCGCCACAATCCCGGCCGAGGCGATGGAGAACCTGCGTCCCAAGGCGGGCAGGACCATCACCAGCCCGAACCCCACCATGACCAGCGCCGCGACGCGCGTGATGTCTTCGGGATAGATGCCGACCGCCGGACCGATGGCCGCCACGCCCGTGCCGACCGCGACGAAGGACAGACCCATCCCTGCCGCAAGGGCCAACGGCGCGCGCGGATCGGTCTGCAGACTGCTTGCCACCACGATGGGCAGGACCGGCAGAACGCAGGGGTTTATCAGCGTCAGCAATCCCGCAAGATAGGCGAAGACCAGATCCATCAGCCCGCCACCCTGCGGTCGATCCCCGCCACATGGTCGACCGACCACCGCCCCGGTCCCCGCGCCACAACCGCCAGAAGCGGCGCGGCCCAGAGGCCATGGGTCATCCAAGCGTCAGGATAGACGAAGATCTGGATCACCGCCGTCATGCCCAGCAGGCCAAGCGCCGAAAGCCGCGTGAACAGGCCAAGGATCAGCAGCACGGGCAAAAGGTGCTCGGCCACCGTCGCCAGCACCGCCGCAACCTCATGCGGGATCACCGGCAGGGCGTATTCATGCTCGAACAGGAACCACGTGGAGTCCTTGATCGAGAACCCCTCCACCTTCGTCTGCCCGGACTGCCAGAAGACCAGCGCCGGAAAGACCCGGAGCATCAACGCGACCAGCGCATCGGGAACGGCCGACAGGGTCAAGTTCAGCTTCCGGATCATCGCCCGTCACTCCTCTGCATCGACAATGGCTCCTGCCTGCATCAGCGAGACGAGCATCGGCTGCGGGTCATGCCCCGCCTCCAATCCCTGCGCCTTCTCCGCCGCGATGGCCAAACGTTCCCCATCCAGAACCGCCCGCAGCAGCGCGGCATCCCCCGCGCCCACCGCCCGCACCGGTACCCGAAACGCCGCATCCCGCAGGATCAGCGCAGTCTCCGGTCCCTTGGGCAAAGGCAGACCTTCCCCGCCCGGCTGGTTCCGCGCCCAGATGGACACCGCAGGATGGGTAAGCGCCAGCAGCGTGACGGAAGGGTGCAGGACCAGCCGCACCCGTTCCGGATCAGCCCTCAGGACGCAAGCCGGATCGACCGGCCCCCGATCCGCCGCATGGAACGCCCGCCCCCGCGCAAACTCGATCCGCGCCACATCCCCCAGATACGGATAGGCCGCCAGCGGCGGAAACCCCTCCAGAAACCCCGCGAACCCCGCACCCCATTCGGCCAGAACCGGCGACTTCGGGCGGTCCGTTTCGGCATAAAGCCGCGCCATCGCGGCAAAGAACGCCTCACCCACCAACCGCCGGATCACGGGAAAACGGCTGACCAAAGCCTCGCCCAGACTCACTGCCACGTTGTTTCGATAGACGGCAAAGCGCCGCTCCACCTCCGCCGGATCGCGGGCCATCAGGCCCGCCGGGACAGGCCCGCCCTGCAGCGCCGCGTCGAACCCAGCGACGAAGTCAGGATGCGCGCGCAAGGCCCGTCCCTCCCTTCGCCAACATCTCTCCCGCCCGCGCCGCCTCGGTCGCCAATACGGGCCAGTCGGGCAGGTCATTGTCCCATTCGACCAGCGTGGGCAAGGGACCGGCCCTCTCGATCACCTCGGCGAACAGCGCCCAGACGGGATCCGCCACCGCCGCGCCATGGCTGTCGATCAGCAGCGGGCCGGAGGGCAGCTCTTCCGCGTCATGCCCGCCAAGATGAACCTCCCCCACCAGATGCAGCGGGAAAGCCGCGAGCCATGCGCGGGGATCGCTGCCGTGATTGGTGCAGGACACGAAGACGTTGTTCACGTCGAGCAGCAAACCGCACCCGGTCCGCCGCGCCACTTCGGCCAGAAACTCTGTCTCCGGGATCGTGGACTGCGCGAAGCGCAAATACGTCGCCGGGTTCTCCAGCAACATCCGCCGACCGAGAACCGCCTGCACCTGATCGACATGGTCGCAGACCAGCCGCAGCGTCTCGTCGGTGTATGGCAGCGGCAATAGGTCGTTCAGATACTCCGCCCCGTGGCTGGACCACGCCAGATGTTCCGAAAAACTTTCGGGCTCATAGCGGTCGCAAAGCCGCTTCACCCGCGCCAGATGGTCAGCATCCAGCCCCCGCGCCCCGCCGATGGACAGGCCCACGCCGTGGACCGACAAGGCATGATCCGCCCGGATCGCCGCCAGCTGCACATGGGGCAGCCCACCCGCGCCCATGTAATTCTCGGCATGCACCTCGAAGAAACCGATCTCCGACGCGTCCTGACGGATCGCGGCGAAATGCTCGGGTTTGAAGCCGACACCGGGCAGAGGGGGAAGCGAGGCTCTGGTCATGGCAGGTCCGACAAGATGGAAACGGGCGCGCGGACAACCCGCGCGCCCCTTGGATCAGGCCTTGGGAACATCCCGCTCCAGCGCCTCGAGCGATCCGCTCCGCGCCATGCCATCCTCGGCAGCCGGAAGGTCCATGGTCAGGCAGGTCCCTGCCGGAACCAGCTTCCAGGCATTGCCCTGATAATCGACCTTGGACGTGCCCGCACAGGTCGTGCCCGGCCCCGCCGCACAATCGTTCTGCCCGGCCAGCGCCACGCCGAAGCACTTCTCCATCTCTTCGGCCATCACGGGCGTCACAGCCATCGCGCCAAGCGCGCAGGCCAGAGAAGCACCGAGGACGAAACGGGACGTCATCGCAGTCATGTCAATCTCCCTGTCAAACCGGAAAGGCCATCTGCCCTTCACCAAGCAGTTCGCAGAGAGTGGCCGGTGCGTTACGTGGGTCGCGGTTTCGTGATCGGGGAGGTGTGTCCACGAAAACGGCCTCGCTCAATAGCGCATCGAATGTCGGCTAAGGGCCGAGAGAAGTCGTTGCAGCGCGACGGGCCAATGGCCGCGCCTGGCGTCAGGTCCCCGACTTATCAAGCTCATGCGGAGATTAGCGTCCATATTCTCCGCAAGTTCTGCGTCGCTTAGTCTTGCATATGCGGAGAATGCAGCCCACAATCGCCGCACCTAGCGCGGAGAATATGATGTACATCTGGGAGCAACCAGACTGGCCAAGGCTGACCTGGCAGGATGGCAGCATCGCCGCGCCCCTAGCTGCCGTGCGTCACGACCAGGGGCGACTGATCGGCCGGATGGAAGCGCTGGGCTTCAAGCTGCGCGAAGAGGCGGTCCTTCAGACGCTGACCCAGGATGTCGTCAAGACGAGCGAGATCGAGGGCGAGCAGCTGGACGCCACACAGGTGCGGTCATCCCTCGCGCGAAGGCTTGGCATAGACATCGGCGCCCTGCCCCCCACAGATCGCAATGTGGAAGGCATCGTCGAGGTGATGCTGGACGCGACGCGGAACTATCAGGCCGCGCTTACAGCCGAGCGCCTTTTCGGGTGGCATGCGGCGTTGTTCCCGACCGGCCGCAGCGGCATGACGAAGATCATCGTCGGGGACTGGCGCGATGACAGTACCGGCCCGATGCAGGTAGTGTCTGGGCCCTACGGCCGAGAGAAGGTTCATTACTCGGCGCCCCCGGCTCCGCGGGTCGCGGCGGAGATGGAAGCCTTTCTCGCCTGGTTCAACGCGCCCTTGACCACCGATCCGGTGGTCAAGGCGGCACTGGCACATTTTTGGTTCGTCACGATCCACCCCTTCGAGGACGGCAATGGCCGCATCGCTCGCGCCATCGCCGACCTGGCACTTGCCCGGTCGGAGGGGAGCTCGCAGCGGTTCTACAGCATGTCCGCGCAGATCCGGACCGAGCGGAACGCCTATTACGACCAGCTTGAGCGCACCCAGAAGGGTGCCACGGACGTGACGTCGTGGATCCTATGGTTCCTCGACTGCCTCGGCAGAGCCATCCACGGCGCAGATGGCGTTCTGGCGGCGGTGGTCGCCAAGGGACAGTTCTGGGAGCGCGCTGCGGCGCTGGCGCTGAACGAACGCCAGATCAAGGTACTGAACCGCCTTCTCGACGGGTTCGAAGGCAAGATGACATCATCGAAGTGGGCGGTGATTGCCAAGTGCTCACAGGACACGGCGAACCGTGACATCGCGGCACTGCTGGACCTCGGGCTGCTGCGGAAAGGCGATGGTGGCGGCCGCAGCACGCATTATGAGCTGGTGCTGTGACGCCGATGGCCACGATTGTCTGCCCCCTCGAAGGGGGGCTCGCAAAACGTTGACCAGGTGTTGACAAGAATTTGGAATCGCGAAAGCCGAGGGTTATGCTCGGCTTTGAAGTCTTTGATACTATTGGATATTCTGGTTGCGGGGGCAGGATTTGAACCTGCGACCTTCAGGTTATGAGGCTATGTTATTGATATTACACAATTCGTTTGAAATCAGGCGCTTACACCACAACCTCCTGTTAACGCGGATCTTAATTCCAGCATTGGCCGACTTTCATCGGGTTCCACCGTGCGGGAAAGCTGCTCAAAGGGCGTTCACCTGTTGAGTTGGTGTTGAGTCGAAACCGAAGCCCTCGGGTGACCTAGCGCTCCAGTCTCTAGAAACCGTACTTTGTTCGACGTGTTGTGAATGCCTGCTCGCCACCCTCTAGTAAATCCTTGATGAGTTGTTGAACCGACGCCTTATCAATCGAGCCGCAGTCCTCATCGAAAATCTTGGTCCGGTCACCGGCGTCCTCAACTGTTGGCGTCAGTCCTATGATCTGATCGGCATCGCCAAGCACCGGTATGTTCGGGTTGTGGCTGGAGAAGATAAACTGTCTTTGCTTCTTGCCGGTGCGCATGATCGGAACCACCCGGCCAGCGATGAACTGGTTGTCCAAGTCATCTTCCGGCTGGTCGATGATTAAAGGAGCTTCGGCATCCAATAATAGCAGCAAGAGAACCGCCGTGGCCTTTTGCCCAGCCGACAGGTTTTCGAGCCTCTTCCAGTTGTCGCTTCCTTCGCGCCCAACATTCAGTTCGATCAGCGCTTCAGGTGGGATCCGACACTCTTCCACTTCTAGGGCGAGGGTCTCACCAGCATCAGCGATCTTTTTTGCGCTGGCCTCTGTGAAACCATATTCGGTCATCAGGGCGTCGGCCCCGTCACGGATTCGCTCTGCAAGCTTCGACAAAGATAGCGCCTGGACCTCCTCGAGCTTGCCAAACGCCTGACTAATGTTACCATCAACGTGCTTGCGGAAGACCTCCCGCAGCGGCTCTATTGTTGAACTCGGCTGAATAATGGCTTTGACAGTGCCCGTCAGCTTCTTAGAAACGCGTTTCGCCGCCTTCTCTAGCTCGGTGTAGGCGCGGGTATCAGCCTTTTCCCATTGATCTATGATCCCCTGCCTTGTTCGGCGCAGCGATGCCAGTTCATCTTCAAGGCCCTGCTTTTCAGCCTGCTTAGGCTCTAGGCGCGCAACCTGATCATCGAGACTAACATATTCGTCGGGGTTATGCCCTTCCTCCGCCAGTTTGGCCTTAAGGTCTTCAAAACGCTTGTTCGCCGTGTCCCGCAACGGCTCCCAATTGCTTCTGATAGCTGCGAGTTCCACCTCAGCGGCTTGGTGAGCTGAGGCCAAGGCATCTGATGCTGAGCGTAGGGCGACGTCTATGTCCTGAACGATCTTTTGGAGTGGCTCTAAAGTCGAGCGATGAGGGAGCTTTTGATCGACTTCATTCGGCAGAACGGATTCTGTCCCGTCTCGCGACGGTCGTAATCTCTTTGACTGGCCCTCAAGCTCCGTCAAAATATCGGAAACTTTCTCAATCAATCGAGCTTCGGCTTGAACTGCGGTCTTTTCCTCGGCGTGTTCTTTGAGGTTTGTTGCTTGGAACCTCCTGAGTTTCTCGCGAAGGCCGGGCAACGCGGCTAAAGCTTCGTCCAACTCCTCGATCTTTCGACGCTTGTCCGCAATGCCACCGCGCGACTCTCTAAGGCGCGAGCGCAGGCTATCCATCTCAACATTCACGTGATCATCGTCACCGACAAACCGCTTCAATATCTCCGCGAGCTTGGCTCTATCTCGCGTCAGCTCTGAGATTTCGTGCTGCCCATAGACCTCAAGTCCCGGAACCAGGTCCATCGGTTTGAGGTCTTGAATAATATCCCCGCTCTGATCTTTCACGCGCGCGTCCTGCCCATAGACACGTTCGACTAGATAGTAGCCAGGCGAGGGTCTTGGAGAATGCAACAGGACAGCGACACTGGCTTTTTGCCCCATCAGCTCCTTCATCATCGCTTTGTGCGTGGCCGATGCATCCTTGCCTTTTGGTTCCAGTCCGAATGCGTAACGGATACTCTCGACAATAGTGGATTTTCCCGCGCCGCGACCACCGATCAGAACGTTCAAGCCAGCGTTCAGGGCGACTGATTGCTCTGACAGCAAACCGCGATCCCAAGACAAGGCAACAATTCTTGTGTAGTCGGCGGGAACTCCGTCCGAGTTGAGCAAAATGCGCCCCTCCGCATCGAGGAACGCCTGCTTCAAGCCTTCAATGGATATGTCAGTCATCTTTACAAGACATGTCGCGCTATCCTTCGCGAAATCGTCAGGCTTTGTAACATCAGCAGCGTTTACGAATGCGATGGGTCGGCTGCGTCGATAGTCGGCGTTCTTGTTTTCGCAAATCTGATTAAGCCCGTTCGGGACATCCTTGATCGGGCCCGGTATCGCCGCTGCCAAATGATGATCGGATTTCCATGCGTTTATGCGGGAAGCACCGCTAAGCGTCTTAAGCATACCGGCGGCCAAGGTGACATGCGCAGATATTGTAATGCCGCCGCGCTCCTGGACGAGCCGCATCAACTGCTCGCATGTTTTGTTCGATATTGGAGATTCCGCCTTGGGGTCGCGAACGTCGCATGCGCCAATCAGCGTGTTCATCTCAGAAGCGGTGGTCTCGGGCGGGAATAAACAAAGGATATGCACACCCTCAGATGAGTTAGCCTCAAAGCCCGGAAAAACCGTGATGCCGTCGGCTTGAAGACGCTTGGCCAACGACTCCGATCCATCATAGCGAAAGTGATCAGTAATCGCGACGATCTGAACGCCGCTATCGCGGCAGGCTTTGGCCATCGCGTCGTTGTAGTCGCTCTCTGACGAAAATCCTGTGTCCTTTGCATGGCGCTGACCATACTCATAAGGGTTCACTTGAAAGGCGCAGCGGTAAAACCGGCTTCCGCTCGGTTTTCGCAGCGCTGTGGCTATCCCTTTGGGGGTCGCAGCATGAGCAATCAGGGTTTCAAGGCCTGGAGGGTGTTGGTGAGCCAGTTCCATCATCTCAATCAATATCCAACTTCGGCAACCCGTTCACGATCCTCATCGTCTCGATGCTTACCGTGATGACGCGGCGGAAGAGGTCGAGGGGGTAGCGGGGGTCTCCTACCGTCTCGTAGGCATAGTCGTTGGCGTCATTGGTGATGCCGCTGGCTGGGTCGGTTTTCACCACCTGGCGCTCCATCACCCAGTCGAGGGCAGGTTTGCCGTTCACGACGTAGTCCCAGGCCGCGAGGGGGATGTTCTGCATGGTGATGCGGTCGTTGTAGATGACGGTGGTGCGGTCCTTGGTCTTGCCCTTGCCGCCGAGCTTCATCTTTTTCACGCGGTAGAACTTCACCGGGTCGGTCTGGGCCTCGGGGATCAGGCGGTGGTCGCCTTCCTTGAAGGTGACCATGTAGGGTTCAACGCTTTCGAAGTTCACATGCAGGTGGCCGAGGGCGCGGCCGGCGTCGCGGAAGGCGGCGAAGTCGGCAAAGGTCTTCACTGCCGGGATGCGCGGCAGCTGCTTGGCGAGGTTGTTCTTGAACCGCTCGCGGTAGTCGGGCGAGTGCAGAAGGCCGTAGATGTAATAGAACAGGTCTTCCTTGTTGATCGCCTCGCCCGGATAGGCGGCTTGGAAATGCGCCAAGCCTTCATCGGTGATCGCTTCGCGGCGGGTGAGGCCGCTGGCCTGATCGCTTGCTGTGGCGAAGAGGCCATCATCGGGCTGGGTGTCTTCGTAGAGATGGAGAGGGAAGCACTGGCCGGTATCAACGGTATGTAAATTCGGCACAAAGGTCGTCATGAGCACTGAGAAACCGGCACTTGCGCCGATCCCCGTTACAGAAATGACAGGGGTGTTTTCGCGGCCAAACGGAAAGATTTTTGGAACTAAATAACGATTTTCATTCAACAAACCATCATAATAGAGCCATTGAACATCAAAGGGACGGTACAGAGCTTGAACTATCTTTTCCTCACGGAATTCTGCACGTACTCTTTTCTCAAACTTCTGACGAAGTACCCACGACCAGCTCATCGACTTTTGGTCGTCAAGCTGCGCAGATTTTTTGATGCCTTTATCAATGCCGTCATTATAGTATTTTATGGCTTTCTGCATCGAACGATGAACGCGTGATTTAGATGAATTGTACGCCCAAGCGTCCCTGTTGGTCTTCACACCAGCGGAGTAGGTTTTGAATATACAATCCGCCGACTTGTCCTTTTTGTTTCCAACCTCCATGAACTGATCAAAGCTGCGATCCACCTGATCCAGCCAATCGTTGTTCTTATCCGGCGCAATGTTCTTCCAACCTTTTGCTTTCGAAATTCCGTCAACTGATCCAAATTCCCGAATGATTGCCAGCTTTTGCTTCTGATCGAGATAGTCGCCAATGTCGTAGAAATGGAGGCGCCCGTGCTCGGCGGCGTCGGGATTTTTGACCAGAACGGCAATCGCGATTGGCGTGCGTGTCCCTTCGCCGAACACGTTGCCGCGTTCTTTGCGCCGCTGCTCCCCTGCGGTCCTTGCGTTCCCTCGCAGATGGAAAATGTAGAGATCGCTGAACTCTTCGGCGAGGCATTTGCGCATCCCATCGGCTGCATGGGTTTCGATCCAAGCCGCGTTCGAAACGTAGGCAACGACACCGCTGTCACCGATGCGGTCAGACGCCCATCGAATAGCCTTGATATATGAATCATACAGGCTGCGTGGGTTTCCACTTGAATGTCCAACGTATGTTTCCTTAAGGCGTTCGTTAAGTCGAGGATACGTCACATTGGATGCTTCATCGTCGTCGCTTTTTTGCCCGACGGAATATGGCGGATTGCCGATAATAACGCGGATATCCAGCGCCTTCTGCTTGGCCCGGCGCTCGGAATTGTCAGGCAGGAGATTGGCAACCATATCGCGCTCTTGCTCATACATCTGGAAGGTGTCGGTCAGCAGGATGCCGGTGAAGGGGTGATACGGTGCATCGGCCTGCAGCCCACCCTGAGCCAGTTCGTGATAGACGGTCTCGATATTCACGGCGGCGATGTAATAGGCCAGCAGCACGATTTCATTGGCGTGAATCTCGTGCCGGTACTTGTGCTCAAGCTCATCGGGCGCGATCAGGCCCGATTGCAGCAGCCGGGTGATGAAGGTGCCGGTGCCGGTGAAGGGGTCGAGGATATGCACGCCCTTGGACCCCAGCGTCTGGCCGAACTGCTCCTTGAGCACGTCATTGACGGAGTGGATGATGAAATCCACCACCTCGACCGGGGTATAGACGATGCCGAGGCGCTGGGTCAGGCGCGGGAAGGCGTTGCGGAAAAAGCGGTCGTAAAGCTCGGTGATCAGGGATTGACGGCCGTGGGCGGTCTTGATGTCCTCGGCCCGGCGGGCAACGCTGGCATAGAACTTGTCGAGGCTTTCCGCCTCCTTGGCGAGGTTGTGTTCGTGCAGCTGGCCGAGCACGATCTCCATCGCGCGGGAGACGGGGTTAGCTTCGGTGAACTTGCTGTCCTTGAAAAGCGCGTCAAAGACCGGCTTGGTGATCAGGTGCTGGGCCAGCATCTCGATCGCGTCGGCCTCGGTGATCTCGGGGTTCAGGTCGTCGTGCAGCTCAGCCAGAAAGGCGCGGAAGGCGGTCTGTTCGGGGCCGGGCCTAGCGGTGATGGCGGTGATGCGGGTGATATGGGCCTGGGCGATCTTGGCGATGTCCTTGGCCCAGCTGTCCCAGTAATCGCGGGTGCCGCATTTCTCGACGATCTTCGCCATGATAGCGCGGGTGAACTCGTCAAAGACGAAACTGCCCTGTTCGGGGCCGAGATCGGTGATGGTCGGGTCGCGGCCTTCCTGGCCTATATTGGCACCGGCTTTTTCCGCGCGGGTCTTGCTGATGTTGATGTCATCGACCACGGCAGTCAGTTCGCGCAGCTCGGATTCGGAGGAGATGCGCACCAGCTCGACCTTGTCGCTGATATCCTCGCCCAGCTTGGCCTGGTTGATGCGGGCGTCGAGGCGTTCGTCATGGGCGCGCAAGGCGTTCAGGATCTGCCAGACGACCTGATAGCGCTCATTGTCCTTCAGCGCCTCTTCAGGGGTGGTGTCGGGCGGGATGGCGACGGGCAGGATGACATAGCCCATCTTCTTGCCCTCGGCCCGGCGCATGACGCGGCCGACCGATTGCACCACGTCAATCTGGCTCTTGCGCGGGTGCATGAACATGATCGCGTCCAGCGCGGGCACGTCCACGCCCTCGGACAGCACGCGGGCATTGGTCAGGATCCGGCAGGTATCCTCGCCCGCATCGGCCTTGAGCCAGTTCAGCATCTCATCGCGGGCGGTGGCGTTGAATGTGCCGTCGATATGGCGCACCTCGGTCGTCAGGTGGCGGGCATCGTCGATCAATTCGCTGCCGGTGTATTCATCGACGACCTTGGTGAATTCATCCTCGATGATCTTCGACTTGGCGATGGTCTGGCAGAAGGCCAGCGCGCGGCGCATCGGGCGCGGATCGAAGGCCAGGTCTTCGGCCAGATCGGCCTTGGTCAGCGCCTTGTAGCAGCCGATGATCTTGGTCGCGTCATCGAGGGTCAGCTCCGGCCCGTCCTTGAGGCGGTTCTGGATGGTGGTCGATATCAGCCCTTCGTCGACCGCAAGCACCACGACCTTGTAATCGGTCAGCAGGTTGTTCTCGACCGCCCATCCAAAGCCCCGGTGGAACAGATCCTTGCCGAACTTGTCCTCGTCATCCATCGAGGCCAGTTCGGCATCGTGGTCATCCGCCTTGCGCCGCGCGGCATCGCCGAAGATGCGCGGCGTCGCGGTCATGTAGAGGCGCTTTTTCGCCGCCACATGGTCGTTGCTGTGGATGCGCACGAAGGCGCTGTCGTCTTCGTCCTTCAGCGTGACGCCGGTGGTGCGATGCGCCTCGTCGCAGATCACCAGATCGAATTCCGGCAGGCCATGGCTTTTCTGTGCGCGGGTCAGCACGTCGATCGAATGATAGGTCGAGAACACCACGGTCATGCGGTCGGACGGCGCAGCGGCAACCTGCTGGGCGAGCCTCTGCGGATCGGTCGTCGCCGGGAAGGCCAGATCATGGACGTTCAGATCGAGGCTGTCGGCATCGGCGTTGCGCCCGATCCTCACATCCGAGCAGGCCGAGAACGCGGTGAACTCCTGCTCACGGTCATTGCTCCATTCGCGCACGGTCTGCGACATCAGCGCGAGCGATGGCACCATGAACAGCACCCGCTTTTCCGGCCCTGCCAGAGCTTCGGCAATCCGCAAGCCGGTGAAGGTCTTGCCAGTTCCGCAGGCCATGATCAGCTTGCCGCGATCGGCTTCCGCCAGCCCTTCGGTCACGGCCTTCAGGGCATCGCGCTGGTGCGGACGCAGCTGTTTCTTCGGAGCGAGGCTGACCGTGCCGGTGCGCAGGAACTGCGACCAGTCGATGCGGCTGGCCTCCAGCTCGCTGATGCTGATGCGATTCCAGTCTTTCGACAGCTTGTCGAGCGTCCCGCTGGCGTTCTTGCCGAATTCCTTCTGGGTGGTGTCGGCAATGATCAGGCGCGTAAACAGATCATTGGAGGCGGCCGAGATGAAGCTGTCGATATCGGGCTTCTGGATGCTGTGATCGGGCGCATAGAATTTGCACTGGATCGCGGCATAACCCGAGCCATCGGCCAGCGTCGCCACCAGGTCGATGCCGGTGTCAGACTTGCTCCAGCCCTGTTCCTTCGCCCATTGGGCAAAAGGCACAACGGCGGAATAGTATTGCTTTTGCGCATCGTCATGTTCGAGAAAAACGCGAACGACCCGCTCAAAGTAATCGCCCTTCTCGCGCTCGGACCGGGCAGCCTGGCGGTAGGAAGCCAACAAATCACGCAACTGCATCAGTATCGCCTGTCCCAGAACAAGAATTTCTTTTTATCATCAGGCGCTCGAGGGCCTGCAACAGAGCCTAGCCGCCCGTTGCAGTTGAATCCATATGCAACTGACCGATTCCCTCCCGTCCTCCGCCCCCCTTCCGCCCGACCGGCGCGGTTTGCACCCTTCCGCCGCCGGTCCGCGCCTGTCTTCCGGTTTGCGAATCATCTCGTTGATAAGCCGGCGCTTCTACGCCTGTGTCGGAGCGGAAAACGGGGGTTCGTGACTTGCGAAACAGAGAGAGATTGACGGAAAAACTGGTCCGGGCGGCTGAGCCGCGGTCGAAGGCGTGGCAGATTTTCGACAGCGATGTGCTGGGGCTGTCGATCTGCATCTACCCGTCTGGCGGGCGCAGCTTCATGTTCGACTATCGCGCGGCGGGGCGGCAGCGGCGGCTGACCATCGGTCGCTGGCCGGAATGGAACGTCACCGCCGCGCGCGAGCGCGCCAAGGCGCTGCGCCGCGATGTCGATGGCGGGCTGGATCCGCTGGCCGAGCGTGAGGAAATCCGCGAGGCGCCGCGCTTTCCCGATCTGGTGGCGCGCTACCTGCGCGAACATGCCGCGCATTTGGCGCCGCGCAATGCCGCCGATCAGGCATCCATGCTGCACAAGCTGATCATGCCGCATTGGAAGCACCGGCTGGTGGCCGAGATCGAGCCGGCCGATGTCGAGCGGGTGCTGAACCTGATCGCCGAGGGCCGCTCGCGCCCGGCCAAGAAGAAACCGAAGGGCAAGCGGCGCACCCCGCTGAAGCCGCCAAAGCCGACGCCGGTGCGCGCCAATCGCGCGGGCGAGATGCTGCGCCGGGTCTTCAACCTCGCCATCGCGTGGCGGATGCGCCCGGACAATCCGGCGGTGGGTTTCCGCCGCCGCGTCGAGACCGAGCGCGAGCGCTTCCTCGACATGGAGGAGATCGCGCGGCTCAGCGAGGCGCTGGGCGCGGCCGAGGACCAGCGCGGCGCCAGCATCATCCGCATGTGCATGCTGACCGGGGCGCGTCTGGGCGAGGTCCGGACCGCGCGGTTCGAGCATTTTGATCTGGAGCGCAACACATGGGTAAAGCCCGCCGCCAATACCAAGCAGCGCCGCATTCACCGCGTGCCGATCTCGTCCGAGACGGCGGCATTGGTGCGCACGCGGCTTTCCGCCGTGCCGGTCGGTTGCAACTGGCTGTTTCCGGGTGATGTGGCCGACAAGGACCAGCCGGTGCAGGAGATTCGCCGCTTCTGGAAGGGCATTCAGGATCAGGCCGGGTTGCCCGGGGTGCGGGTTCACGATCTGCGCCACACCTTCGCCTCGCTGCTGGTCAGCGGCGGGGCCTCGCTGGAGATGATCGGCAAACTGCTGGGCCATTCGCAATCCAGCACCACCATGCGTTATGCGCATCTGATGGATTCGCCCTTGCGCGCCGGCGTCGATGCGGTGGCCGACATGATGCGGATACGGCCGAGGCTCGTGCATTCCGCACCCCCGGCCGAGGAGGTCACGCCTCCGCGTGCAGCATCCGCAGGATCGGGCTGACCCGCTTGCGGACGGTGCTTTCGTCGGGTGCATCGCCATCCGTGCTGTTGGCAATGAACCAGTCCAGCATTTCGCCCACGAGATCGCCCTGTTTCTCGGGCAGGCCGTGCTGGAAGAGTCGCAGGATCAGGGCGCCATAAAAGCCTTCCCAATCATAGCTCTTGGTCGGGTTGGAATTGACCCGGCGAAACACCCCGTGCTCCTCCTCGAAACGCGCCAGCGTGCCGGCCTGAATCAACAAATCATCGCGGGTGACCCGCAGCCCGGCATCGGGCGGCGGGATGTGTTTCCATTCGCTGCCGCCCGGCATTCGGGCGCGGCGGATCACCCCTTCGCGCGGGCCGGTGCCGCAGCGGCGAAACATCGCCAGAATATCGCCTGGCGCAATCACCACCAGGTCCGAGATGATCTCGGCCCCAAAACACGTGGGCGGGATCGCAATGGTGATCTCCAACTGACCGGATATGGCCCATTCGGCGATATCGGCAATATGGCAGCTCCAGCGGGCTGCGGCTTCGGGCAGCGTGTAGATCACGCGGTTTGGCAGGGCCATCGTGTACTTCCTGAATTGTTGGCTTTTGTGAAAGGCATGCCTTTCAGGCCGATGCCTCTGACAGGTCCGCACGCATGGGTTGATTAGGCGCTTGGGCGCAGCGCCGCCGACCCGTCTCCTCTAGGTCGGCATGCCGGTGCGGACAACGTTCCCCCCTGCCCCACGGAATGCCCGCGAACCCCATGAAACATGGGACCGGCGCACATCCGGCGCTTCCGGCGCCGGTCCGCGCCGCGCCGCCGGTCCTCCGCCTGTGCTCTCGCTTGCCCCACAACCACGGGGAAAGGACCGGATGATGACCGATCAGACCATGATCACCGCCGAGACCGGCGCAATCGCCCATGAAGGGCTGCTGGATGACTGGATGCCGCGCAAGGAACTGGCCGGCATCATCGGCATCAGCGCCGACACGCTGAAGCGCTGGGAGACCCGCCGCATCGGCCCGCCCTGCATCCGCATCGGGCGCAAGGTGCTCTACCGGCGCGGGGCGGTGCGCGACTGGCTGCTGGAGCAGGAAAGCCGCAAGACCGCCGGTCGCGGGAGGGCGGCGCGATGAGCGGCGGCAGTGATGACGGCCGCCGGCCCATCGCATGGGCCATCGTCTTCGCGCTGATGCTGATCATGCTCGTGCTTCTCGCCGGGCTGCTGATCTGGGCGCTGGTTGCGGCCGTGGACTGGGAGGCGGTGCTGCGCTTCATCGCGCCCACCGCCTTCGAGACCCGGTCGATCGAGGAAATCCTCGAGGGAGGCCGGCGATGAGCAATCTGATCTCGGCCTCGGTGCAGCGCCGTCTCGTCGGCTCGGCCACGCGCAAATCGGTGCTCACCTACATGGCCGACAAGGCCGCCGATGACGGCAGTGGCATCTGGACCTCGAAGGCCAATATCGCCCGCGATCTCGAACTGTCGCGACGTGCCGTGCAGCTGGCGATCCAGGAGCTGATCCGCGACGGGCTGGTCACCGAAACCGGTCAGCGCGACTGCAAACACGGCTTCACGGTGGAATATTCCATCGTGATCGAGGCTGTGGATAACCTGCCCTCAACCCGTGAACCACGTTCACCCCGTGAATCTGATGCACGGGTAACCCGTGAACCAGGTTCACATGACCCCGTGAACCAGATTCACCCGAACCATCCTTATAAAGATACTACTACGCCCCCTGCCGAAGATGCGGCTGTGGATAACTCCGACCCGCAGGCCCGCTGCCTCGCCGTCGCCGGCCCGGGTCTCTGCCCGGCATCGCGCGCCGCGATCACCGGGACCGCCGAGGTGATCGAGGGCTGGTTGCGGGAGGGCATCGACCTCGAGGCCGACATCCTGCCGGTGATCCGCGCCCGCACGCCCACCATCCGCATCAGCCCGATCCGGACCTGGGCCTATTTCACCGACGCGGTGCGCGCGGCCCATCGGCAGCGCCTGCGCCAGCCGGCAAGGCCGCAGGGCGCAGAGAAAGCCAGCGCCAACCCGCAGCTGCGCTTCTATGCCGACTGGGTGAACGCGGATCGCTATCTGCCCGCTAGCGCCATCAGCAACAGCGTCGCGCTGGCCCTGCTGGAGGCCGGGCTGACCAGCGCCGAGCGGCTGGCCCTGCGAGGTGTCCCCGTCCCTGTCCCCGTCCCGGCCCGGAAGGAGCGCCGATGATCACCCCGCGCGAGATCGAGGACCGTTTCGAGGAAGCGGCGCTGACCCTGCGACGTCTACCGAACCCGCCTGGCTCCGGCGCGCGCGGCTATGGCCGCTCCTGGCCGGATTATGTCCATGAGGCCAGGCATGCCTATGGCTATGAGGAGGCGCGGATGCGGGTGATCCCCAACCCCCGCGAGATCCAGCGCATGGAGGAGGCGCTGGAATGGCTGGCGCTGATCGGCGGTGAGACTGAGCAGGCCATCATCGACAACCGCCGCATCGTCTGGATGCGGGCCGAGGGCCACCGCTGGAAGCAGATTTGCCGCGCCGTGGGCTGCGTGCGCTCCACCGCCTGGCGACGCTGGACGGCTGCGCTGGTCACCATCGCCAACCGCCTGAACAAACAGCGAAAAACCAGCCGCCGCCCGCACAGCGCCAAAACCAGCGGGGACGCGCGGGGCGCGAAGCGGGACGGCGAGGCCGCGAAGGGGCCGCCGTGAGGGCGCGAAAGGGTTGAACTTAGGGCGCGACAAAAGCGGGCGATACGGGCCATATTCATCCCATGATCGGGGCGAAAGCCGCCCTGCGGCCGCCTCCCCCCGGCCTTGGTTCCTCCGCAGCGGTAACGCTATGCGGGGGGCATGAGCGCGCTAGTCCTCTAGCGTCAAAGGATTTTTCTGGGTTTCCACCCGTCGGTTGCCACTTTGGGTTGCCAGGGTTGCCGGCCCCTTCGCCACCTCTCGGACATTCGCCTGTCCGTCACTTTGGACCCGCCTGCCCTGTCGCAGCGGGTCTTTTCTTTTGGAGTTCGCCCTTTGCAGATCGAGATGATGCCGACCGGGCAGCTGGTGCCCTATGCGCGCAATGCCCGCACGCATTCGGAAGACCAGATCGCCCAGATCGCGGCCTCGATCACGGAATTCGGCTTCACCAACCCGCTCCTGATCGGCGAGGACAGCGTGATCATCGCCGGCCACGGGAGGCTGATGGCCGCACAGCGGCTGGGGCTTTCCGAGGTGCCGGTGATCGTATTGGCGCACCTGAACGCAGCGCAGCGCCGGGCGCTGGTTGTCGCGGACAACAAGATCGCGTTGAACGCTGGCTGGGACACCGAGATCCTGCTCGAGCAGATCGAACTGATCCGCGCGGACGGGTTCGACATCGATCTGGTCGGCTTCTCGGATGACGAACTCGGTGAATTGCTCGCGGAAATCGAGGCACCGGAGACGGCCGACGCCATCGAGGGCGAGGACGATATCCCCGAGCCGCCGGCCGAGCCGGTCTCGCGCCCCGGCGATCTGTGGATCCTCGGGCCCCACCGGCTGCTTTGCGGCGACAGCACCGTGGCGACGGATGTCGAGCGGGTGCTGGGCGGGGTGACGCCGCTGCTGATGGTGACCGATCCGCCCTATGGCGTCGCCTATGACCCGAACTGGCGCAACCAGGCCGGCGCATCAGCCACGAAGCGCACCGGCAAGGTGCTGAACGACGACCGCGCCGACTGGCGCGAGGCATGGGCGCTGTTTCCGGGCGATGTGGCCTATGTCTGGCATGGCGCCCTGCACGCGACCACGGTCGCCGACAGCCTGATCGCCAGCGGCTTCAACATCCGCTCGCAGATCATCTGGGCCAAGGATCGGCTGATCCTCAGCCGCGGCGATTACCACTGGCAGCACGAGCCTTGCTGGTATGCCGTTCGCGCCAAGGGCAAGGGCCACTGGGCCGGCGACCGCAAGCAGACCACGCTCTGGCACATCTCGCATCGCGATCAGGATGCCGAGACCGTGCACGGTACGCAAAAGCCGGTCGAATGCATGCGCCGCCCCATCCTGAACAATTCCAGCCCCGGACAGGCGATCTATGAGCCGTTCATGGGATCCGGCACCACGCTGATCGCCGCCGAGACCACCGGCCGCACCTGCCTCGGCATCGAGCTGAACCCGGCCTATGCCGATGTCGCCGTGGAGCGCTGGCAGAACCTCACCGGCGGCGCGGCGGTGCTAGAGGGCGACGGCCGGTCCTTCACCGAAATTTCCGGGGAGCGGTCAAGCGCCAGTCCCGGCACCCCCGCCACGCAGGCCAGCGACCCCGACCCCCAGCCAAAACCCGCGCGCAAGCGCAGAACCGCCGCGTGAGGCCATGCATGACCTGGTTGTATCTTCCTCCGGCCTGCCTGCCGGAACCGTAGACGCATACCTCTTCGGCCTGTCGCTGTGCTCCGGCGCAGGCGGTCTCGAGCTGGGAATCACCCTCGCCGTCCCCGGCTATCGAACTGTGGGTTACGTCGAGCGGGACGCCTTCGCCGCGTCCATTATCGTGGCGCGGATGGAAGATGCGGCCCTGGATCCAGCGCCTCTCTGGGACGATATTGCCAGCTTCGACGGCCGCCCATGGCGCGGCGCGGTGGATATCGTCACTGCGGGGTATCCGTGCCAGCCGTTCAGCGTGGCGGGCAAGCGCCGGGGCCCCAAGGACCCGCGCCACCTCTGGCCGCATGTCGCCCGCATCATCGGCGAGGTTGAGCCTCCCTTCGTCTTCCTCGAAAACGTCGCCCATCATCTCCGCCTCGGCTTCCCCGAAGTCGCCAGCGGACTGGTCGGCCTGGGCTACAGGCTTGCGGCAGGCCTCTTCACGGCGGCGGAAGTCGGTGCGCCCCATCGGCGCGAGCGGCTGTTCATCCTCGCCATCCGCGAGGGGGACGAGCTGGCCGACCCCGCGCGCCTGCTCCGGGATCCGCTCGAGCGGCGGCAACCGGACCGAAATGCTGCGGCTGTGGATGACGCCCACCGCGCGCGACCACAAGGATGGGGCGACAAGCCTTGCCAACACGCCGGTGAACGGGCTGCTTGGCCGCCAGGTCCTTGTGACACCGATGGCTGGCAGCGATACCTCAGACGCGCCCCGAACGCTGAACCCGCAATTCGTCGAGGCGCTGATGGGCTGGCCCACCGGGTGGACCGGCTTCGGCTCTGTGGCAATGGCGTGGTCCCCCTGGTTGCTGCACATGCACTCAGAACTCTCGCATCTGAATTGCTGGCCGATGGATGAACCCGCGTGATGCGAAACAAGATGATGATGCCGGCAGAGCAGATCGGCGGGGTGACGTTTCCCGAATGGGATGCGTCACAATGGGCGCAAGAGTTCGCTGCGACGGACTGGAAGAAGGTTGCCGCGGACATGAAGCCGATCATCGACCGTTTGAAGGCGATGGGCGCCCTCGAGCCGGATTTCGAACTGTGATGCAGATCGAGTTGATCGCGGTCGACAACCTGACCCCCTACGCCCGCAATGCCCGCACCCATTCGCCGGATCAGATCGCGCAGATCGCCGCCTCGATTGCCGAGTTCGGCTTCACCAATCCGATCCTGATCGGCGCGGATGGGGTCATCATCGCCGGCCACGGGCGGTTGATGGCGGCGCAGCGCCTCGGGCTGGCTGAGGTGCCGGTGATCCGGCTGGCGCATCTGAGCGCGGTTCAGCGGCGGGCGCTGGTCATTGCCGACAACCGCATCGCCGAGAACGCGGGTTGGGATGAGGAACTGTTGCGATCCGAGCTGACAGCGCTGCAGGGGCTGGATTTCGACCTCGATCTGGTCGGATTCTCGGATGACGAGCTGGCCGATCTGCTCGGAGACGCCGAGGCATCGGGTTTCGGCGCCGTTCCGGAAGAAGAAGAGGAAAACATCCCCGACCTGCCCGAGAATCCCGTCACTCGCCCCGGCGACATCTGGATCCTTGGCGATCACCGGCTGATGTGCGGCGACAGCACCGATGCAGCGGCGGTCGCGCGGCTGATGGACGGGCAGCGCGCCACGCTCGTCTTCACCTCGCCGCCTTATGGCCAGCAGCGCGACTATGGCGCGGCGAAGGAGAAGGTCAGCGATTGGGACCGGCTGATGCAGGGCGTGTTCGCGGCGGCGCCGGTGAGCGAGGATGCGCAGCTGTTGGTCAATCTCGGGCTGGTGCATCGCGACAGCGAATGGATCCCCTATTGGGACGCATGGATCCAGTGGATGCGGGCGCAGGGCTGGCGCCGCTTCGGCTGGTATGTCTGGGATCAGGGGCCCGGCCTGCCCGGCGACTGGAACGGGCGCCTCGCGCCAGCGCATGAGTTCATCTTCCACTTTAACCGCCAACCCCGCCGGCCGAACAAGACGGTCGAGAGCAAGCATGCCGGCGAAACCTTGGGCGGTGGAGGCTTGCGCGCGGCCGACGGCACGGTGAGCGCCAAGCACGGCGCCGGCAACGCCATCCAGAGCCATCGCATCCCTGACAGCGTGATCCGCGTGATGCGCCACAAGGGTGCCATTGCCGGCGGCGCGCATCCGGCGGTGTTTCCGGTCAGGCTGGCCGAGGAGATGATCGCCGCCTGGAGCGATCCGGGTGATCTGCTTTACGAGCCCTTCACCGGCTCCGGGTCGCAACTGATCGCGGCCACCGCCCTCGGGCGCAGATGTTTCGGGATGGAGCTGGATCCGGCCTATTGCGACGTCGCGGTGCGGCGCTGGCAGCTTATGACCGGCGGGACGGCGACCCATGCAGAGACCGGCGCGAGCTTCGAGGCAGAGACTGCGACGCGCAAGGCGCTGGCCGCATGAAACAGTCGCGCGCCATGTCGTAGATCGAGGCCATCGCCAATGTCGCGGTTGGCTTCTGGGTCGCGGTCGCGGCGCAGGCGCTGGTGTTTCCGCTGTTCGGGTTGCACGCCGCACCGGCGCAGCATCTCGCCATCGGCGCGATCTTCACCGGCGTATCGCTGATCCGCTCCTTCGCCCAGCGGCGGTTGTTCGAAGCGATCTGGGTCGCCAGTCGCCGCTACGACCATGCCTGACATGCAGAACATCATGGACCAGCCTATGATAAAGCTGCAGAGACCAGTCGGTCATTGAGGTCATCTACGCCCGTCCGTCCCCTTGACAGAAACGCCACCTCAGCGTAAACTCGCTCACCGTCAGCCGAGGATATTAAATGAAAAGTCTTATTGTAAGTATAATTGCCAGCCTATCGGTTTCAACCGCAGCTTTTGCCCAGAGCTGCCAAATCATCGGAAATCAAACGTACTGTGATAATGGTGTCAGCTCACAGACGATAGGTAACACAACTTACTATAGCGACGGGGTGACTGACCAACACATTGGGAACCAGACCTATGGATCGGATGGGTTTAACTCCCAAAGAATTGGCAACCAAACGTACTTCAGTGACGGGTCATCAGCACAAACAATTGGTAACCAAACATATTTCAGTGATGGAACATCCTGCCAGACGATAGGATCGCAAACCTACTGTAACTAACCGCAAATATCCTGCCATTCCGAAGAAATCTTCCGGTCCACCCAGATTACAGTTTGATACGGTAAACCGTCCCGCGCCCGTCGATCTTCCCGGCGACGACCGTAAGCCCGAGGCGTTTCTTCAGCGCGCCGGAAATGGCCCCACGCAGAGTGTGGGGTTGCCAGCCGAGCGCGGCAGCCGCCTCGGCAACACTCGCGCCCTCGGGCCGCTGCAGGAGCGCGATCAACTCCGCCTGCTTGGTGCCGGCGCGGGTGGTCGCGGGCTTTTGGGCCTCGGCGGCAGCGGCAGCATCCCTCTCCATCCGCCCGCGCCTTGCCCCGGCGATGGCGCCTGCCACCAGCGGCTCGATGCCGACGGCGGCAAGCCCGGCCTCGGTGGCAAGCAGCGTGGTGCCATGACCATCGCCGGTCTCGCGCCAGAGCGGCTCGCTGCGGCGAATATTGGCCTCGACCTCCTCGACGAGGCCCTTGGCAAGCAGCGCCTCCACCACCTTGGCGGCGGCACCGCCGCGCAGGCTGTCGGGCAAGGGCAGCGCCAGATTGCCGGGGCGCGCGGCGGCACGGCTGAGGATCAGGCTCTGGGTTTCGGAAAGCGGGGTCACTCTGCATGCTCCCCTTCGCCGAAGGCGCTGTCGGTGATCTGGCGCAGCAGGCTGGCATAATGCTCCAGCGTGCCGACATGGCCCCAGTTCACCGCGTCGGGGCTGGCGTTGAAATGATCGTCGCTCAGCGCGGCGAGGCGGGCGAGCATGGTGTCGATCTCGGTCTTCTTGCCAAGGAAAGCGGTGAGCGCGGCGCCGCTGTTGCGGTGGGCTTTCTCGGCGCGGGTGGTGGTGATGGCCATGGTCATGGGGTGCTCTCCGGCGTCTGAACTGCATCGTTTTCGTGCCATCAGAATCGCTCACCACAGGCCGGAAGTGTAGCATAATCGCAGCAATATCATTGCTTTATGTAATCTGCCCAGATGCTTGGGCACAAGCCGGAAGGGTTACGCGGAATGGGCATGTCGCGCCGTCAATATGCGGCGCATCGCGGCGTCAGCCACACGGCGGTGGGCAAGGCAATCTCCTCGGGGCGCATCAGTCTCGAGCCGGATGGCAGCATCGATCCGGTGACGGCCGACCGGCAATGGGACGCGCAGACCGACCCGGCCAAGCAGCGGGGCGCTCATGCGCGGGCGCTGGGGACCGCCACGGCGGCCGGCACCGCCCGCGCAAGCGCCGCGACCAGGCCGGTGCCGCGCGCCGCCATTGAATCGGTGGGCGAGACCCTGCGCGAGGCCGGCGCCGATCCCGATCCCGGCGCGGGCGGCGAGGTCTCGTTCCTGCGCGCGCGAATGGCCAATGAGGTGCTGAAGGCGCAGACCGCCAAGGTCAAGCTCGCCAGGATGAAGGGCGAGCTGGTCGACCGGGCGCGTACCACCACCATGGTCTTCGATCTGGCCCGGCGCGAACGCGACGCCTGGCAGAACTGGCCGGCCCGCGTGGCCGCCAACATGGCCGCCGATCTGGGCGTCGATGCCCATCGGATGGAGCAGGTTCTGGACACTTATTTGCGCCAGCACCTGGCCGATCTTGCGGAGGTGAAGATTGACTTACGATGAATGGCGCGCCGAGGCGCGGCGCCGGCAGGCGTTCGGCCTGCTGATCGACAGGGCAATGATGCGGATCAGGGCGAGGAAGGCCCGCGAGCAGCGGGATGCGGATGAGGAAGGGGCCGGGGCGGTTCTCTGCGCGATCCGGCAGGCGCGATGGGAGACGATCCGTGGCGCTGGCTGATTTCGAGGGCGCCGAGGATATCCGCAACGCCTGGCTGGCCGGTCTGGCGCCGGACCCGGCGCTGACGGTCAGCCAATGGGCGGATCGGCACCGGATCCTGTCCTCGCGCGCGGCAAGCGAGGCCGGTCCCTATCGCACCGCCCGCACGCCCTTCATGCGGGCGATCATGGATGCGCTGTCGCCGGCCAGCCCGGCGCGACGGGTGGTGTTCCAGAAGGCCGCGCAGGTGGGCGCGACCGAAGGCGGCAACAACTGGGTCGGCTTCTGCATCCACCGCGCGCCGGGGCCGTTTCTGGCGGTCCAGCCGACCGTCGATCTGGCAAAGCGCCTGTCGCAGCAGCGCATCGACCCGCTGATCGAGGAAAGCCCGGAACTGCGGGCGCTGGTGATGCCGTCGCGGTCCAAGGACAGCGGCAACACCATCCTCGGCAAGCGGTTTCCCGGTGGGCAGTTGATCCTGACCGGGGCGAACAGCGCCGTCGGCCTGCGCTCGATGCCGGCGCGCTGGGTGTTTCTCGATGAGGTCGACGCCTATCCGGGCGATCTCGATGGCGAGGGCGACCCCATCGCGCTGGCCGAGGCGCGCACGATCAGCTTCGGGCATCGGAGCAAGTTGTTTCTGGCCTCCACGCCCACCGTGAAGGGCCTCTCGCGGATCGAGCGGGAATACGAGCTGTCCGATCAGCAGCGATACCATGTCCCCTGCCCCCATTGCGGCGCCCTGCAATGGCTGAAGTTCGAACGCCTGCGCTGGCAGCCGGGCCGGCCGGAAACGGCGCGTTATGTCTGCGAACACTGTGATGAACCCATCGCCGAGCGCCACAAGACCGAGATGATGGACGAGGCGAATGGCGCGACATGGATGCCGACCGCCGAGCCGGAGATGCTGGAGCGGGCGCAGGCGGCGGGGATCGTTGGATATCACATCAGCGGCCTCTATTCGCCGCTGGGCTGGCTCAGCTGGTCCAAGATCGCGCAGGATTGGGAGCAGGCGGTCGGCAACGAGGCCGCGCTGAAGACGCTGAAGAACACGGTGCTGGGCGAGACCTGGCAGGAACGCGGCGAGGCCCCGGACTGGCAGCGCCTTTATGAGCGGCGCGAGGATTGGCATCTGGGGGAGGTGCCGCAGCGCGCGCTGATCCTGACGGCCGGCGCGGATGTGCAGCGCGACCGGATCGAGATCGACGTCTGGGGCTGGGGCGAGAACCTTGAATCCTGGCTGGTCGATCATGTGGTGCTGGAAGGCGACACGGCCCGCGAGGAGGTCTGGGACGATCTGACCGGGTTTCTGGCCGAGACCTGGCCCCATGCCGGCGGCGCGCGCATGGCGTTGGCGCGGCTGGCGATCGACACCGGCGACGGCGCGACCACCGATGCGGTCTATGGCTGGTGCCGCAAGATGGGCCACGGCCAGGTAATCGCGATCAAGGGCGTCGGCGGCTTTGACCGCTCCACCCCGGTGGACGGCCCGAGCTATGTCGATGTGACCGAGGGCGGGCGCAAGTTTCGCCGCGGGGTGCGGCTGTGGAAGGTCGCCGGCGCGGTGTTCAAATCCGAGACCTATCGCCTGCTGCGCCTCGCCGCGCCCACCGACGAGGACATCGCCGACGGCAGCGGCTGGCCGGCCGGCTTCGTCCACATCCCGAAAGGGACCACGGCGGAATGGACCAAGCAGCTGACCGCCGAGCAGTTGATGACCATCAAGACCCGCCAGGGCTTCCAGAAGCTGGAATGGCAGCAGACCCGCGACCGCAACGAGGCGCTGGACTGCCGGGTCTATGCCCGCGCCTGCGCCTGGCTGATGGGCGTGGATCGCTGGGACGGCGCCAAATGGGACGATCTGCGCGCGCAGCTCATGCCCGGCACGAGTGATGCGCGCCCGGCCGGGCAGCCGCATCGTCAACCGTTGAAACCGCCGCCGCCCCGCCCGTCGGGCTGGCTGGGCAAGAGACAAAGAGGAAGCTGGTTCTGATGGCCTGGACCGAGAGTGAACTTGAAGCGCTGCGCCGGGCCTATGCCTCGGGCACCCTGCGGGTCAGCTATGATGGAAAGACCCTTGAATACGGCTCGGCCGCCGATCTGCTGAGCCGCATCCGCACCATCGAGGGCGAAATGGCAGCCGGATCGGGCCGTCCCTTGCCCGTGGCGGGCTTTGCCGGTTTCCATAGGGGCTGACCATGGCAGGACCGAAGGAGATCACCCCGGACGTGCGCTGGGGGCTGATGGATGCTGCCTTGTCGGTGGTTTCGCCACGCTCTGCCGCCCGGCGCTATGCCGCGCGGGTGGCGATTTCAAACCTGCGCCGCGGATATGAGGCCGCCTCAAGGGGGCGCGGAACGGCGGGCTGGAAAGCCGGTGGCACGGCGGCGGATGCGGAAATCGCCGCGGCCGGGGCCACGCTGCGCGACCGCATGCGCGATCTGGTGCGCAACAACCCCATCGCCGCGCAGGCGGTGCAGGTGCTGGTCAACAATATCGTCGGCACCGGCATCCGCCCCCGCGCCGCGACCGCCGATCCGGCCCTGAACAGGCAGGTCGACGATCTGTGGCGGCGCTGGGCCTCCCGTTGCGACGATCATGGACATACGGATTTTCATGGGGTTCTTTGCCTCGCCGTGCGCGAGATGATCGAGGGCGGCGAGGTCTTCGCGGTGGCCCGCTATCGTCGTGGCGCGCACGCGCGCGATCTGCGTCTGCGCATCGAGCTGCGCGAGGCCGATCACCTCGACGGCGCGCGCTTCGACAACCGCGCCGATGGAACCCGGATCAGCCAGGGGATCGAGACCGACCGGGATGGCCGGCGCATCGCCTACTGGATGTTTCCGGACCATCCCGGTCACAACGACCCCATCGTCAACCACCGCCTGGAATCGGTACGCCTCAGGGCGCAGGACGTGGCGCATCTGTTCGAACGCCAGCGGGTGCAGAGCCGGGGCGTTCCCTGGGGCACCCCGGCCATGCGGGCGATCCGCGATGTCGATGACTGGCAGACCGCCGAGCTGGTGCGCAAGAAGACCGAAGCCTGTCTGGTCGGCATCGTCTTCGGCGCGGATGAGGATCAGCAATCCATCGCCCCGGTGATCGAGGACGGGATGGGCAACCGGGTCGAACAGTTCGAGCCGGGCCTGATCGCCTATGCCCGCGGCGGCAAGGACATCAAGTTCAACCAGCCTGCCTCGACGGCGGGCGTCTATGAATGGCACCGGACCCAGCTTCACATCATCGCCGCCGGCTTCCGGGTGCCCTATGCACTGATGACCGGCGATCTGTCGCAGGCCAACTTCTCGTCCACCCGCGCCGGCCTGAACGAATTCCGCCGCATGGTCGAGCAGATCCAGTGGCAGACCGTGATCCCGATGTTCTGCGAGCCGATCTGGCGCTGGTTCATCAAGGAGGCACAGTCGCAGGGCCTGCTGCCGGATGGCATCGAGATCCTCGCCGAATGGGGGCCGCCGAAGTTCGAAAGCGTCAACCCGCTGCAGGATGTGCAGGCCGATCTGCTGGAGGTCCGCGCAGGCTTCTCGACCCTGCCGCAACAGATCGCGCGGCGGGGATACGACCCGGAGGAAATCCTCACCGAATGGGCCGATTTCGCCAGGAAAGCCGATGCTGCCGGCCTCGTCTTCGACAGCGACCCGCGCAAGGTCAGCAAGGCGGGCCTCGTGCAGACCACAGACCCGACCGCGCCGCCGAGCGGCGATAACTGACGGAGACCACCATGGAAAACGAGGAAATCCTCGACCTGCCCGTGATCGGGCGGGCCGGCACAATGCAATCTGTCGATGACGCCTCGCGCACATTCGAGGTTCTCTGGACCACCGGCGCGCAGGTGCGGCGCTATTCCTGGGCGCGAGACGAGGAGTTCGACGAAGAACTGGTCGTGTCGCCCAACGCGATGCGGCTCGACCGTCTGAACTCGGGCGCACCGTTCCTGAACTCGCATGCGTCCCACCGCCTGACCGACATTCTCGGCGTGGTCGAGAATGGCTCGATCCGCATCGAGGGCGGCAGCGGTTTCGCCCGCATCCGCCTGTCGGAGCGTAATGAGGTCGAGCCGATCTGGCGCGACATCAAATCCGGGATCATCCGCAATGTCTCGGTCGGATACCGGGTCCATCGCTTCGAGCGGGTGGCAAAAGCCGACCGCACCGATGGCGGCCAGCGCGCGCTCTATCGCGCGGTCGATTGGGAGCCGCTTGAAATCTCTGCCGTCGCCATCGGCGCCGATCCCGGTGCCGGCATGCGCGCCGGGACCGGGCCGAGTGACGCCCGGCGCTATCCCTGCACGATCACCGGTAGGGCCGTTGCCGCGGCACCCGCCGCAGAATCCAGCACGAAAGGACGAAACATGCCTGAAGACACCATTGCGGCGGGTGGCGATGAAACCCGCGCCGCCCCTGCCCCCGCGCAAACCCCTGCCATCCCGCAAGCCGCCCCGGCCGCGCCCGACGCGGAAAGCATCCGCGCGGAGGAACGCAGCCGCGTCAGCACCATCATGACGCTCTGCGCCCGGCATGATCTTGGCTCTGAGCTTGCCAACGACCTGATCGCGCGCGGCGTCTCGATCGATGCCGCCCGCGAGGCGGTCCTCGACGCGCTGGGGGATGCAAACCCGCTGGGCCGCACGGTCGAGCTGGCCCCGGCGCAGGCGCGCGGCACCGGCGATACCGCCTATCGCGATGCGGTTGCCGATGCGATCATGCACCGGGCGGCACCATCGCTGCATGCGGTATCACCGCAATCGCGGGAATTCGCGTTCCGCAGCCTGATGGACCTGGCCCGCCATGCCGTCGAGCGCGCCGGCGTCAACACCGCCGCCATGCCCGATATGGAGATCGCGGGCTTCGCCATGGGCATGCGCTCGGCGGGTTACCACAGCACCGGAGACTTCCCAGCGATCCTCAGCAGCGTGGTCAACCGGACGTTGCGCGCCGCCTATGACGCCACCCCCCGCACCTTCGGGGCATGGTCCACGCGGGTGACGGTGCGGGATTTCCGGCCCGTTGACCGCCTGCAGATCGGCAACGCCCCCGATCTGGTCAAGGTGCCCGAAGGCGGCGAATTCACCTACGGCACCGCGACCGAGGGCAAGGAAAGCTATGCGATCGCCACCTACGGCCGCATTATCGGCTTCAGCCGGCAGATGCTGATCAACGATGACCTGCGCGCCTTTGACCGGGTCGTCCAGTCCTTCGGTGCCTCGGCCGCGAACCTTGAATCGGATATCCTCTATTCGATTCTGCTCTCGAACCCCGCCATGGGCGACGGAACCGCACTGTTCCATGCCAATCACGGCAACCTCGGCACTGCGGCGGCGATCACCGAAGAGTCCCTGACCGCAATGCTGCGCGCTTTCGCGGTGCAAAAGGATCTGGACGGCCGGGCGATCACGGTTCTGCCACGCAACATCATCGTTCCGCCCGGAAAGCGCATGGTGGAAATCCACAAGCAACTGGCCACAACCACGCCGGGCAGCACGGCCGAGGTGAACCCCTATTCGAACCGCTTCTCGGTGGTCGAGGAAATCCGGCTGGTGAATACCGCCGGTCCCGATCCGTGGTTCGCCGCCACCGATCCGGCCTTCGGCGCGGTGGAATACGCCTATCTGGCCGGTCAGGAGGGTCTCTATACCGAGCATCGCGTCGGCTTCGAGGTCGATGGCATCGAGTTCAAGGCCCGTCACGATTTCGGCGCCAAGGCCATCGACTGGCGCGGTCTCTACAAGAATCCCGGCATCGCGTGATGCTGCCGGCCCCGGCCTGATCCTGACCGGCGCGGACCGGTGATCGGCCCGTATTCCCTTCTTTCCCTCACCTGGAGAAAGCCCATGAAAAACTTCATCGCAACGGGCAACACGATCACCATCACCGCCGAGGCGGATATCGCCTCGGGCGCAGGCGTTCTGATCGGATCGATCTTCGGCGTTGCCACCGGCCCCATCGCCAATGGCGCGGAAGGCGTGATCAATCTCACCGGCGTCTATGATCTGCCGAAGGCCGCCTCCCAGGCGTGGACGGTCGGGGCGAAGGTCTATTGGGACAACACCGCCAAGGCCTGCACGACCACGGTCGGCTCGAACACGCTGATCGGCATTGCGGTGCTCGCGGTCGGAGGCGGCGCTGGGGAAACCACCGGCCGCGTCCGTCTGAACGGGGCGGCCGTCTGATGAGCGCCTTTGCCACCGCTGCGACCCGGATCTTCGCGGACCCGAACATGGCGGTGGACGCGACATGGTTGCCGGGCGGAGTTCCGCCCGGCAGCACCATTCGCGCCATCCGCAAGGCCCCTGACGAGTTGACCAGCTATGGTGGCGCGCGGGTGTGGTCGGAGACCGTGCGCATCGACGTCCTGGCGGCTGCAACGCCATCCATCCAGTCGGGCGACCGCATCGTGATCGGCGGCGAGGCTTTCGAAGTCCAGGGCGAGCCGATCCGCGACCGCGAACGGCTGGTCGTGATCCTCGATCTGAGGCGCATATGAAGCTGCGCGCCGAGATCGCGGATATCGCCAGGCTGATGGCCGATGAGGTCAAGGCCGGCGAGAAGGCGGTGCATTTCGGGATCCGCGATGCCGGGATCGCGCTCAAGGATGCATGGCGGGGGCAGGTCACCAGCGCAGGCCTTGGCCAGCGGCTGGCCCGCACCATCCGCTCGGAGACCTGGCCCAAGGGGCGGCACAGCATGAATGCCGCGTCGATGGTCTGGACCCGCGCCCCGGTGATCGTGAACGCCCATGACACCGGGCCGCTGATCCGCTCAAAGGACGGGTTCTGGCTGGCCATCCCGCTTGAGGCGGCCGGAAAAAGCCGCAGCGGCAAGCGCCCGACGCCGGGCGAATGGGAGGCGCGCACCGGGCTGCGGCTGATCTTCGTCTATCGCCGAACCGGCCCCAGCCTGCTGGTCGCCGAGGCGCGGCTGACCAAGCACGGTCGGGCGGCCGTGTCCCGGTCCAGAACCGGGCGCGGCCTCGCCTCGGTGCCGATCTTTCTGCTGGTGCCGCAGGTCAGGCTGAAGAAGCGGCTGGATCTTGAGAAGCCGGCCAATGCCGCTCTGGCATCCCTGCCGGGCGCAATCGTCTCTCGCTGGGAACGCACATGACCACCAGGCGCGAACAGGTTCTGTCGTCCCTGTTCACCCTCCTGCAGGGCATCGGCGGCGGCACCATCGTCCTGCGCAATGAGGTCCTGCCCGAGCGCATCCCTGCTGCCGGGCTGCTGATCTTGCGCGACGGCACGCCGGGCGAGGCGGAGGTGACGCTGTCGCCGCTGCGCTATCACTGGCAGCACCGGGCCGAGGTCGAGGTCTTCATTCGCGGATCCTCCGGTCTGGAGCTGGCGTTTGACGCGCTGGCTGAACGGGTCGGGCACGTGATCGCCGCCGACCGGACGCTGGGCGGGCTTTGCGACTGGATCGAGACCGACGCGCCCGAACCTGCCGATCTGGCGGTCGAGGGCGCCCCGTCCATCAGGGCGGCGGTGCTGATCCTCAACCTGCATTACACCAGCAACGATCCGCTGGGTTGAGATGCGAACAAAGCAGGACCGGCGCGGCATCCGGCCTTGCCGCGCCGGTCCGCGCCGCGCCGCCGGTCGGGCGGATGTGCCTGTCTGATTCAGGCCGAATCCCCGGCCCGAATCGAACATCAGGAGAAAGAAGTGAGCAACATGATCTCGCATCTGCCACAGAATCACCACGGTCTTGCGCGCCGATGGCTCGGAAAAGGTCACCGAGCAGGTGCGGGTGACCGCCAAGGGCCTCACCAGGCTGGCCGCGCTGGTCAAGCCGCCATTGCACTGACCCGGTCCCGGCACGGGATCGCTTCCATAGAAAGGAACCTTCCATGGCACGCGCCCAAGGTGCGCGGTCGCAACTCGCGGCTGCGTTCGAGACTGTTTATGGCACCGCCCCCGTCAGCGGCTTCACCCGCCTGCCCTTCGCATCCTCGACGCTCAGCGCCGAACAACCGCTGCTCGGCTCGGAGCTGCTGGGATATGGCCGGGACCCGCTGGCCCCGGTCAAGGACGCGATCACCGCGGATGGCGATCTGACCGTGCCGATCGACGCCGAGGCGTTCGGCTTCTGGCTGAAGGCGGCGTTCGGGGCGCCGGTCACCACCGGCGCCGCGCCCGGCCCCTATACCCATGAGTTCCGCTCGGGCAACTGGACACTGCCCAGCATGTCGATCGAGACCGGCATGCCGGAAATCCCGCGTTTCGCCATGTATTCGGGCGTGATGGTCAACCAGCTCAGCTGGACCATGCAGCGGTCTGGCCTGCTGACCGCCAGCGCCCAGCTTGTGGCACAGGGCGAGACCGTGGCCAGCACCTCGCAGGCCGGCACGCCCACCGATCTCGACCTGCTGCGCTTCGGGCATTTCAACGGCGCCATCACGCGCAATGGCGCGGCGCTGGGCAACGTGATCTCGGCCCAGATCACCTATGCCAACAACCTCGACCGGATCGAGACCATCCGCAGCGACGGCATGATCGACGGCGCGGATGCTTCCATCGCCGCGCTGAACGGCCAGATCGAGCTGCGCTTTGCCGATATGGTGCTGATGAACCAGGCCATCGCCGGCGGGCCGTGCGAACTGGAGTTCGCATACACCCTGACCAGTGGCGAGAGCCTGACCGTCACCGCCCATGCCGTCTATCTACCCCGCCCCCGCATCGAGATCAGCGGGCCGCAGGGCATTCAGGCCAACTTCGACTGGCAGGCGGCGCGCGGGTCCAGCCCGGCGCGCATGGCAACCATCACCCTTGTCAACAATACCGAGGAATATTGAACCATGATCCGTCTGAACCTCACCACCGAGCCGCGCTGGATCGACCTCCTGCCCGGCCTGATGATCCGGGTCGCCCCGATCACCACATCCATCATGGCGGCCGCGCGCTCCGATGTCTCCCTCGATACCCTCGACGCGGATGCGCCGAAGGAAGTGCTGGCCGTAGCCATGGCGCAGGCCGTCGCCAGAATGGTGATTACCGAATGGTCGGGCGTCGGCGACGCCGAGGGCATCGACCTTCCGGTGACGCCCGAAGGCATCGACGCGCTCTTGAACATCTGGCCGGTGTTCGAGGCATTCCAGGAAAAGGTTCTGGGCCCCTATCTGGTGCTGGATGCGGAAAAAAACGGCTCCGCGCCCTCGCCGAATGGCATTTCGGTGGGGGCGAGCGATATTGCGCAGCCTGCCCCGGACACTGCCCCGACTGCCCTGCCCGGCTGAACAGTCCCGAAACGCAGGAGGGCTGGCAGGTCTGGGATCTGGCCGGGAGGCTGAGCGGGCAGGTCCGGGCGATCCCCGGCGCGGTGCTGGGCTGGGACATGGGCACGGCGCTGGAAATGGGCCGCGCCCTTGGCATTGCACCGCTGGCGGTCGTGGAACTGCTGCCGGTGATCGAGGCGGAAATGATCCGCCAGACCAACGAAAAGATCGAGGAAGGCAGATGCGATGGCCGAGAAGAAGGTTTCCGTTCGTCTCGTCGCTGAGAACGGACGCCAGGTCCGCGCGGAACTGGAAGGCGTCGGCAATGCGGGTGCAGAGAGCTTCAAGCGCATGTCGCGTGAGGTGGACACGGCCGGCGTCATGTTGCGGCGCCTCGCCGGTATCGCGGCTGGCGCGCTCAGCATCCGCCAGGTCGCGCAATATGCCGATACCTGGACCGATCTGCGCTCGCGGGTCGATCTGGCGACCGGGTCGCAGGAGAAGGGCGCCGCCGTCATGGACCGGCTCGCGCAGATGGCGCGGCGCACCTATTCGGGAATCGAGCAGACGACCGAAAGCTGGCTCTCGAACGCCACCGCCCTGCGCGAACTCGGACTTTCCACCGCCGAGAGCCTCGATTTCACCGAGGCGCTGAACAACGCCATGGTGGTCTCGGGCGCAAAGGCCGAGCGCGCGGCCTCGGTCCAGAACGCGCTCTCGAAGGCGATGGCGCTGGGCAGCCTGTCTGGCGATAACCTGAACACGGTGATCCAGACCGGCGGCCGGGTGGCCGAACTGCTGGCTGCGGAACTCGGCACCACAGTTTCCGGCCTGCGGGTGATGGGAACGCAGGGCGCGATCACCGGCGAGGTGATCCGCACCGCGCTGGTCGGCAATCTGGAGCTGCTGCGCGAGGAAGCGGACTCCATGCCGGCCACCATCGGCGACGCGTTCACGCTGATCGGCAATGCGGCGCTGCAACTGGTTGGCAGCTGGGATCAGCTTCTGGGTGCCTCCTCCACCGTCGCCTCTGTGCTGATCCTTGTCGCGGACAATATCGAACGCCTCACCTCGGTCGCGATTGCCTTCGCCGGCTTCATGGCCGGGCGCTGGGTGGCGGCTTTTGTCGCCGCCCGTGTCGCGACCTTCTCGCTGTCCACGGCGCTGACCGTGCTGCGGGGGGCGCTGATCCGCACCGGCATCGGCGCGCTGATCGTCGCGGCGGGCGAGCTGATCTACCAGTTTTCCTCGCTGGTCAAATCGGTCGGCGGCATCGGCACGGCGTTCAAGCTGCTGGGTGGCGTGGCCCGAGAGGTCGGCCAGCGCATTGTCCTGGCGTTTCAGGCAGCCTTCGCGCGACTCAACGCGGCTTGGGATGGGTATCGGGCCTATGTGTTCACGGTCCTGGACCTCATCGTGACCGGGGCAGTCACCGCCGTGGACCGATATGTCGCGGTCTGGCACGGCGGGTTTGAGGCGATCAAGGCGATCTGGGGTCTGCTGCCCGATGCCATCGGTGATCTGGCGTTCAAGGCCGCCAACGGGCTGATCGCAGGCGTCGAGGCGATGCTGAACGGCGTCGTCACCCGCATCAACAATTTCATCTCCGGCATCAACGCCGCCCTCGCCATGCTGCCGGAATGGGCTGTCGGCGAAGGAGGCGCACAGATCGGCCTTTTGGACCCGTTCAGCATCGGCCGCATCGACAATCCGTTCGAGGGATCCACATCCGAGGCGGGCAGCGCCGCCGCTGAGGCGTTCAGCGCGGCATGGGACCGAACCTATATCGAGGCGCCCGACCTGTTCGGTGATCTTGCCGATCAAGCGGCCGCGGCTGCCTCCGCCCATCTCGACGCTGCACAGGCGCTGGGCGCGGCGGCAGTTGCGCCGCTGGAAAGCTGGCAGGCGCTGAAGGATGCCGTCACCGCCTCGGGCGAGGATGGCGCGAACGCGCTGGACGATGCCGCTGGCGCGGCCGACCGGGTTGCCGGTGCCATGGATCGCGCCGGTGGCGCTGCGGGCCGGGCCGGTGCAGCTGGCAGGAAAGCCGGCGAAGACACTGCAAACGGCGCGGAACAGGCGAAACAGGGCTGGGATGCGGTCACCGCCTCGCTCTCCGACTATGCGGAAAAGGCCCGCAGCATTGGTGGCGATATCGGCAACGCGCTGGTCGGAGCCTTCCAGAGCGCCGAGAATGCCATCGGTGACTTTGTGAAGACCGGCAAACTCGATTTCCGCGATCTGGTCACGTCGATGATCGCCGATCTGTCCAAGCTCGCCGCCCGACGCTTCATCCTCGGCCC
>ERZ500977.41-NODE-41-length-33477-cov-7.238376_pt1 | contig 33477 bp, 27 predicted proteins | sample MGYA00248863_ERZ500977 | MGnify/ENA primary metagenome ERZ500977 (study PRJEB25958, sample SAMN03398581) | human skin metagenome | study: EMG produced TPA metagenomics assembly of the Human Skin Microbiome Metagenome (human skin metagenome) data set.
GCCTCGCGGTCCTGGGTGAGGTCGCTGCGCGCCTCCTGCGCCACCGCCGCGCCCTTCGCCACCGCCGGCCGGGCCCCGACCCGCTCGAGCCAGGCGGCCATGTTCGGGAATTTCGACAGGTCCTGCTGCTGGTTCTCCCAGCCCGCCGCCCAGGGCCAGATCGCCATGTCGGCGATCGAATAGGGGCCCGCCACATGGTCGCGGTCCGCGAGTCGCCGGTCGAGGACGCCATAGAGGCGCGCGACCTCGTTGCGATAGCGGTCCTGCGCATAGGGCAGCACGTTCGGCGGATCCATCGTCGGCGCGTAGTTCAGGAAATGATGGGCCTGCCCGGCCATCGGCCCGACGCCGCCCATCTGCCAGAACAGCCATTCCTCGACCGCGATCCGCTCGCGCTCGGTCTCGCCGTAGAAGCGCCCGGTCTTGCGGGCGAGATACTGGAGGATGGCCCCGGATTCGAAGATCGAGACCGGCGCGCCGTCCGGCCCCTCGGGATCGACGATGGCGGGCATGCGGTTGTTCGGCGCGATCGCGAGGAACTCGGGGCGGAACTGGTCGCCCTTGCCGATGTTCACGAGATGGACCTCGTAGGGCAGGCCCATCTCCTCGAGCGCGATGGTGATCTTCTTGCCGTTCGGCGTCGGCCAGTAGTGGAGCGCGATGGGTGCGGTCATTCGGGAAACCTCCGGTGCGATCGCGCCAGCACATGACCGTGGCGCGCCCGAGGTCAAGGGCCGGCGCGACCGCGAGGACCTTGCAGGCACAAGGCGGCGGGTTGCCCTTGATCTCGGGCCATGGCCTCGCCACCTGATCGGCCTGCCAGCCCGTGACCGGAAGGAGGACGGCCCGATGTCCCTGCTCGACGCGATCCGCAAGGATGCCATCGCCGCCCGCAAGGCGCGCAGCGCCACCGCGCCCGGCCTCGTCACCCTGATCGGCGAGGTCGAGAGCAAGGCCAAGACCCGGCCGCAGGACCAGCCGCTCGGCGACGACGAGGTGCTGGAGGTCGTCCGCAAGTTCCTGAAGTCGAATGCCGAGATGCTGGAGCACGCCCGCCGGGCCGCGCCGCAGGCGGTGGAGCGGCTGGAGGCGGAGCGGGCGGCCTATGCGGCCTATCTGCCGCGCCAGATGACCGAGGCCGAGCTGGAGGCCTTTGCCCGGCCGCTGCTCGACGGGGGAGCGGGCCTCGGTGCAGTGATGGCCGCGCTCAAGGCCGAGCGCGCCGGCCGCTACGACGGCCGCCACGCGGCCGAACTGGTGCGCAGGCTCGCGTCCTGACCCCGGGCAGGCCCCGGCCGGGCCCTCGCTTTACCTCCGCCGGGGCAGGGCTTATCCATTTCTTCCCGGGGGAGATGAGGCAGAGCGATGGCAACTGAGCGTTTTGAGGAGATCGCCGCGGATTTCGGGTTCCTCGACGACTGGGAGGACCGCTACCGCTATGTCATCGAGCTCGGCCGCGGGCTGCCCGAGATGGCGGAGGCGGTGAAGGGGCCGGCGACCCGGGTCGAGGGCTGCGCCAGCCAGGTCTGGATCCTGCCACGCTGGGAGGGCACCGGGCCTGCGGCGCGCTTCGGCTTCGACGGGGAGTCGGACGCGGTGATCGTCAAGGGACTGATCGCGATCCTGCATGCGCTGTTCGCCGGCCTCTCGCCGGCGGAGGTCCTGGCCGTCGATGCCCCGGCCGAACTCAGCCGGCTCGGCCTCGACCAGCACCTGTCGTCGCAGCGGTCGAACGGTCTCAGGGCCATGGTGGCGCGCATCCGTTCGCTGGCGGACGCGGCACTCGACGCGGCCTGAACGGCCGCCCCGGCAAGGAGGGACGAGACGGATGGCGACGACACTTCAGGCGCTTCTGGCCGAGCGCGACTGGCTGCTGGCCGATGGCGCGACCGGCACCAACCTCTTCGCGATGGGGCTGGAGGCGGGCGAGGCCCCCGAGCTCTGGAACCTGACCGCGCCGGACAAGGTGCGCGCCCTCTACGACGGCGCCGTCGGCGCGGGGAGCGACATCTTCCTCACCAACAGCTTCGGCGGCAATGCGAGCCGCCTGCGGCTCCATGACGCCGCCGACCGGGTGCACGAGATCAACCGCGCGGCGGCGGCCATCGCCCGGGAGGCCGCCGATGCCGCCGGCCGGCCGGTGGTGGTCGCGGGCTCGATCGGGCCGACCGGCGAGATCATGGCGCCGCTCGGGCCGCTGGCGATCGAGGCCGCCGCCGACATGTTCGAGGCGCAGGCGCGCGGGCTGCTGGAGGGCGGGGCGGATGTGCTCTGGGTCGAGACCATCTCGGCCCCGGACGAGTTCCGCGCCGCGGAGATCGGCATCGGGCGGACCGGCGCGCCCTGGTGCGGGACGATGAGCTTCGACACCGCGGGCCGCACGATGATGGGGGTGACGGCCGCCGAGATGGTGGCGCTCGTCGCCGGGCTTGCCCATCCGCCGCTCGCCTTCGGGGCGAACTGCGGGGTCGGGGCGTCGGACCTGTTGCGGACGATCCGCGGCTTCGCGGCGGCCGGCCCGGCCCTGCCGCTGATCGCCAAGGGCAATGCCGGCATCCCGAAATTCGTCGAGGGCCACATCCACTACGACGGCACCCCGGCGCTGATGGCCGATTATGCGGTGCTGGCGCGGGACTGCGGCGCGACGATCATCGGCGGCTGCTGCGGCACGACGCCGGCACATCTCGGCGCGATGCGGGCGGCGCTGCAGGAGACCGCACGGGGCGCGGCACCGACGCTCGCCGAGATCGCGGCGCGGCTCGGGGAGTTCTCCTCCGCTTCGGACGGCAGCCCGGGCGATGGCGCCCCGGCCGGGCGCGAGCGCCGGCGCCGGCGCGGCTGACCTTTCCGGCCCGCTCCCCGCCGGGGGAGCGGGCCGGAAAGGTCCGGAGACAGGTCAGGATTCGTTCAGCAGCTGTTCCTTGGCGATCGCCAGGCATTCCGAGAGCTTGGTGCGGATCGTCAGCGCATCGGCACGCCCCGCGAGATCCGCGACGAGCTTCTCGACGACATCCTCGCGGCCGGCTTCCCGGAAGTCCGACTTCACCACATCGAGCGCATAGGAAGTCGCGTCCTCGCCGGTCTTGCCGAGCAGGCCCGCCGCCCAGAGGCCGGTCAGGCGGTTGGCCCGCGCCACCGCCTTGAACTGCATCTCCTCGTCATGGGCAAACTTGTTCTCAAAGCCCTGTTCCCGGTCCTTGAAGCTCGTCATGCGCGCGCTCTCCTCGCGATCCTGTTTGGCGGGCACATAACCACCGCCCCCCACATCGGACAAGGGCGGAGAAACCCCGCTCCGGGGGATTTGCGCGGCGGCCCCCAGCTTGATCGCCGCGCGGCGATCGACCGGGAGCGGCCCGCGCCGCGCAACTGGTGCGCCCGCGGCGCCCTTGGGCGCTTGCTCCGGCCGGGGGCAGGGTATAGACAGCGGACCACGGGAAGGACGGCCGCCGGCCGGGCCTTCCCGCCGGCATTTGGAGACGGGAATGGCCCGACGCAGGCTCGTTTACGAAGGCAAGGCGAAGATCCTCTACGAGGGTCCGGAGCCCGAGACGCTGATCCAGTATTTCAAGGACGACGCCACCGCCTTCAACGCCCAGAAAAAGGCGACGATCGAAGGCAAGGGTGTCCTCAACAACCGTCTGTCCGAACATTTCATGTCCGGGCTGAACGCAATCGGCGTGCCGACGCACTTCATCCGGCGGCTGAACATGCGCGAGCAGCTGATCCGCATGGTGGAGATGATCCCGCTCGAGGTCGTGGTGCGCAACTATGCGGCCGGCTCGATCTCGAAGCGGCTCGGCATCCCCGAGGGGCAGCAGCTGCCGCGCCCGATCATCGAGTTCTACTACAAGGACGATGCCCTCGGCGACCCGATCGTCAGCGAGGAGCATATCGTCGCCTTCAACTGGGCGGCGCAGCAGGACATCGACGACATGATCGCGCTCGCGCTCCGCGTGAACGACTTCCTGTCGGGCATGTTCCTCGGCGTCGGCATCCGGCTCGTCGACTTCAAGATCGAGATCGGCCGGGTCTATGACGGCGACTTCCAGCGGCTGATCGTCGCCGACGAAATCTCGCCCGACAGCTGCCGGCTCTGGGACATCGAGACGGGCCGAAAGCTCGACAAGGACGTGTTCCGCCAGGATCTCGGCAGCCTGTCGGACGCCTATACCGAGGTGGCCAAGCGGCTCGGGGTGATGCCCCGGTCGAACGGCCGCAGCCACCCCGGCCCGAAGCTCGTGAACTGAAGGAGACGGTGCCGATGAAGGCCCGGGTGCATGTGACCCTCAAGGAGGGTGTCCTCGATCCGCAGGGCGAGGCCGTGCGCCACGCGCTCGGCTCCCTCGGTTTCGAGGGCGTCGGGGGCGTGCGCATGGGCAAGGTCATCGAGCTCGACCTCGCCGACTCGGACGCGGATGCGGCGCGGGCCCGGGTGCGGGAGATGTGCGAGAAGCTGCTCGCGAACACCGTCATCGAGACCTATTCGGTGGAGCTCGGCTGAGGTGCGGATGCAGTCACTGCCGGCGCGCCGCCCGGGGGATGCGCGATGAAGGCCGCCGTCATCGTCTTCCCGGGGTCGAACTGCGACCGCGACCTCGCCACGGCCTTCGCCCGGGCGGGGGCCGAGGTCACGATGGTCTGGCACAAGGAGACGGCCCTGCCGGCCGGCGTCGATCTCGTCGGCGTGCCGGGCGGCTTCTCCTTCGGCGACTATCTCCGCTGCGGCGCCATCGCCGCGCGCTCGCCGGTGATGCGGGCGGTTGCCGCCCATGCCGGGGCCGGGGGCGCGGTGCTCGGGGTCTGCAACGGCTTCCAGGTGCTGATCGAGGCGGGACTCCTGCCCGGGGCGCTGGTGCGCAACGCGGCGCTGCGCTTCGTCTGCCGCCCGGTCGCGCTCGAGGTCGCGACGACGGACAGCCTCTTCACGGCCGGCTATGCGGCCGGTGCCACGCTCCGGCTGCCGGTCGCGCATCATGACGGCAATTTCATCGCGGATTCCGACACGCTGGCGCGGCTGGCCGACGAGGACCGCATCGCCTTCCGCTACCGCGACAACCCGAACGGCTCGGCCGCGGACATCGCCGGGATCCTGTCGGGCAACCGCCGGGTGCTCGGGATGATGCCGCACCCGGAGCGGGCGGTGGATCCCGACCATGGCGGCACCGACGGTGCGCCAGTCTTCGCCGGTCTGGCCGCCGCGGCCGGTGCGATGCTCCAAGGCGCTTGAGCCGATCCCGCAGGCGCTCTATTGAGCGCGAATGTCGGATGGGTCCAGGGTGTTCCGCCTGAAGCCGTTGCCGGGCCGCCCATGGATGCGGCTTGCGGCAATCGTGGCGGTCTGTGTGATGATGCTGGTGATCTGGGCAAGCCAGATCTACCTGACGCGTGCCTTTGGCGAAGACCACAAGGCGGACGCGATCCGGCGCGCGACGCTCTATGCCGGCGCCATCCAGGGCTCGATGCAGCGCCACAAGATCGTGCCCCTGCTGCTCGCCCGCGACCCGGTGCTCATCGCCGCCCTGCGGACCGGACAGTATGCGGCGGCCGAGGCGCGGCTGACGGACTTCCGCGAGGAGATCGGGGCGGGATCGCTGTTCCTGCTCAACACCGCCGGCACCATCGTCGCGGCCAGCGACGACCGGCCGCGCGCGGAGTTCGATGGCGCGAATTTCACGGCCGCCCTGACCGCGCCCGGCACCGAATTCACGATGCTCGACGACCCGGCCGGCGGCTTTACCTTTCATTATGCCCGACCGGTGACGGTGGACGAGGACAGCCCGGCGCTGGGGGTGATCGTCGTCACGGTCGACCTCGGCGCCTATGAGGAGGGCTGGCGCCGTGCGGGGATCAAGGTGGTGGTCTCGGATTCCGATGGCGAGATCCTCCTCGCCTCCGACCCCGCCTGGCGCCGGAACAACATCGCCGACGTTCTGGCGCCCGAGAGCACCGGATCGCGGGTGCGTCAGGCGATCCGGACGGCGCGCAGCAGCATCGGCGAAATGCCCTACATCTACATCGACGACACCCCCTACCTGCAGACCGAGGTGCCGCTCGGCTTCCGCAACTGGCGGCTGACCTTCCTGTCGACGCTCGAAGACGTGAAGGCGCGGGTCAATTCGGTGCTGTCCCTGATCGTCATGGTCATGGCCCTGCTGCTGGCGCTCGGCTTCTACATGCTGTCGCGGCGGACGCGGGCCGAGAGCCAGAAGTTCCGGCGGGAGTCGGCCGAGCTGCGCGCGCTCAACCGCCGGCTCTCCGACGAGATCGCCGCCCGGCAGAGGTTGGAGCGGAACCTGAAGGAAGCCGAGCAGAGCCTTGAACAGGCGTCAAAACTCGCCGCGCTTGGCCAGATGTCGGCGGCGGTCAGCCACGAGCTGAACCAGCCGCTTGCAGCGATGCGCACCTATCTGGCGGGGGCGCGGCTCCTGCTCCAGCGCCGGCGCTTCGAGGAGGCCATCGCCTCGTTCCAGCGCATCGACGACCTCATCAACCGGATGGGCGGCATCACCCGGCAGCTGAAATCCTACGCCCACAAGGGCGACCGGCTGCAGCTGGAGCCGGTGGACCTGCGCGCCTGCGTGCGCGAGGCGCTGGCGCTGATGGCACCGCAGCTCGCCAAGACGCCGGTGGCGATCACCACCTCGATGCCGGCCGAGCCGGTGATGGTGCGCGCCGATCCGATCCGCACCGAGCAGATCGTCGTCAACCTGCTGCGCAACGCCATCGACGCGGTGCGCGGCAAGGACGAGCGCTGGATCAAGATCCTGCTCGTCCATGGCGAGAGCGTCCTGTTGTCGGTCGAGGACAACGGCATGGGCCTCAAGGACCCGGACAAGCTGTTCGAACCTTTCTACACGACCAAGAAGCCCGGCGAAGGACTCGGGCTCGGCCTAGCGATCTCGGCGGGTTTCGCGGCCGAACTGGGCGGGCGTCTGCTTGCCCGCAATGCACCCGACGGCGGCGCGGTCTTCGAACTCGTGCTGCCGCCGGCGGCGACCCCCGCCGAAAACCGGAGAGTCTCATGAACAACAACAATAACGCCGTGCATGCACCTGCTCCCTCTGCGGTTCCTGGAAGTGGGGGCGGGCTCGCCCCCGCCGCCTGCCAGGTCGCGATCATCGACGATGAGGCGCATCTGCGCGACTCCGTCGCCCAGTGGCTGCAGCTCTATGGCTTCGAGGCGATCGACTTCGAGGCGGCCGAGCCGGCGCTCAAGGTCCTGTCCCCCGATTTCGGCGGCATCGTCCTGTCGGACATCCGCATGCCCGGAATGGACGGAATGGCGCTGCTCCGGCGGCTCCAGTCGGTGGACCCCGGCTTGCCGGTGATCCTGATGACCGGCCATGGCGACGTGCCGATGGCCGTGGAGGCGATGCGGATCGGCGCCTTCGACTTCGTGGAGAAGCCCTTCGACCCGGACCGGCTGCGCGAGCTCTGCCAGCGGGCGGCCGAGAGCCGGGCGCATACGCTGGAAACCCGGGCGCTCCGGCGCGAGCTGTCGGACGGCTCGGTGGTCATGCGCCGGCTGATGGGCGAGAGCCCGGCGATCGCGAAGCTCCGCGAGACGATCCTCGACGTGGCCCAGGCCGACGGCCATGTGCTGATCCTTGGCGAGACCGGGACCGGCAAGAGCCTGATCGCCCGGGCGATCCATGCCTGCGGGGCACGGGCCGCCAAGCCCTTCATCACCCTCAACTGCGCCGCGGTGCCCGAGGAGCAGCTGGAGCCGATGCTGTTCGGCGGCCCCGACTGGCCCGAGAAGCCGCTGATCGACCAGGCCGAGGGCGGCACGCTGGTCCTCGACGATGTCGAGGCGCTGTCCGGCCCGGCCGAGGTGCGGCTTCTGGAGGTGATCAACGCGGCCGATCCGGCGGCGGCGGTGCCGCGGCCGCTCAACGTGCGCATCGTGGCGAGCTCCAGCGTCCTCGGCACTGGCGCCCCCGCGCCGGAGGTGCTGCGGCCCGATCTCTACTACCGGCTGGCGGGTCTGATCCTCGAGGTGCCGCCGCTCCGGTCGCGGGGCGAGGACATCCTGTCGCTGTTCTCGCATTTCAGCGTGCAGTTCTCGGAGGAATACGGCTGCGAGCCGCCGACGCTGAACGCCGCGGATGCCGCGAACCTCGTGCAGGCGCCCTGGCCGGGGAACATCCGTCAGCTGATCAACCTCGCCGAGCGGGCCGTGCTGCAGGCGCGGCGCGGCGAGTGCAACATTTCCGCGTTGCTGATCGACGATGGCTTCGAGGGCCCGGTGGTGTCGATCGACGCCGAGAAGCCGCTCAAGGAGCATGTCGACGCCTTCGAGAAGATGCTGATCGATCACGCCCTGCGGCGGAACCAGGGCTCGGTCAGCGCGGTGATGAACGAGCTGGCGCTGCCCCGGCGCACCCTGAACGAGAAGATGGCGAAATACGGGCTGAGCCGGCAGGATTATCTCTGACCCCAGTCCCTCTGCCGCCTGGCCGGTCCCGGCAGTCGCGGCGGCGGGCTGCCGCTGCCGGGGAGGGGTGCGGTGGGGACTCCCGGGGCGCGTCCCGCAGTCACCATCTTGATTCTGCTCGTTTTTTCGGAAGAGGGCCGCTTCAGGCGACTGACGCGCCGGAAGGCGACGCTCTCAATCTGCCTTTTCGGCAGGCATATCGCATCTGCGAACTTGCAGAGCGTCTAAGCATGCGCTAAGTCTGAAAGCAGAATTGCGGTCGGATTAAGCAGATGTCTGACGATGCCTCTGGCAGCACTAACGAGACGCCTGTTTTTCTGGCACCGATGGCCGGCATCACGGATCTGCCGTTCCGGGACATGGCCCTGACCTTCGGCGCGGCCGGTGTCGTGTCGGAGATGGTTGCCAGCGCCGAGATGTGTCACGCCCGGCCCGAGGCGCGCGGTCGGGCGGAGCTCGGCCTCGGCCGCTCCCGGACTGCGGTGCAGCTCGCGGGCCGGGAAGCGCGCTGGATGGCCGAGGCTGCGCGGCTCGTGGCCGGGCAGGGGGCCGAGACCATCGACATCAATTTCGGCTGCCCGTCGCGGATGGTCACCAACGGCCTGTCCGGTTCGGCGCTGATGCGCGACCCGGACCATGCGCTGCGCCTCATCGAGGCGGTCGTCGGTGCGGTCGCGGTTCCGGTGACGGTGAAGATGCGCCTCGGCTGGGATGCCGGGTGCCTGACCGCGGCCGAGATCGCCACCCGGGCCGAGGCGGCGGGGGTGCGCGGCATCGTGGTGCATGGCCGCACCCGCTGCCAGTTCTACCGCGGCCGGGCCGACTGGGTGGCGGTCGCGCCGGTGGTGCGCGCCGTCTCGATCCCGGTCATCGTCAATGGCGACATCGACGGCCCCGATGCGGCCCGGACTGCGCTGGCGCAGTCCGGGGCCGCCGGGGTGATGGTCGGCCGGGCGGCGCGGGGCCGGCCCTGGCTGCCCGGGCAGATCGCGGCAGTCCTGGCCGGTCGGCCGATGCAGGAAACCCCGCGGGGCGCCACGCTGGCCGCTCTGGTCGGCGAACATTATGCAGCGATTCTGGCGTTTTACGGCCGCGACCTTGGGAGCCGCGTCGCGCGCAAGCATCTCGGCTGGTATCTCGACGCGCTGCCGGGGGGCGCCGACCTGCGCCGGCGCATCCTGACCGAGGCCGACCCCGACCGGGTGGCGGCCCATCTCGCAGGCATCGCCGACCTTCCGCACGGCGCCACGCCCGAGCCCCTGCGGGTGGCGGCATGAAGGTCGTGGGCTTCGAGGCGCTGTGGAGCGCCATACCCTATCCGGCCCTGGTTCTCGGCACCGAGAACAATATCGAGATCGCCAACCCGGCAGCCGAGAATTTCGCCGGCATCTCGCTCCGCCAGATGACGGGCAAGCCGATCTCCCGCTTCGTCGGCGAGGACAGCCCGCTGCTCGAGGTGATCGACCAGGCCCGGCGCAGCAGCCTGTCGGTGACGCAGTACAACGTCACCGTCTCCTGGCGCGGCATGCCGAGCGAGCCGCAGAACGTCCATGCGGCGCCGCTGCCGGACGATCAGGGGGACATCCTGCTGCTGATGCATCCGCAGGGCATGGCCGAGCGGATGGATCGCCGGCTGAGCCACCAGTCGGCCGCACGGTCGGTCACCGGCATGGCGGCGATGCTGGCCCATGAAATCCGCAACCCGCTGGCCGGCATCTCGGGCGCGGCGCAGCTTCTCGAAATGAACCTGTCGGGCGGCGACAAGGAGCTGACCGGGCTGATCCAGGCCGAGGCTGCCCGGATCGGCAAGCTTGTCGAGCGTGTCGAGCAGTTCGGCGACCTGCGGCCGGCCCAGCGGCGGGCGGTGAACATCCATGACGTGCTCGACAGGGCGCGGCGGGCGGCGCAGGCGGGGTTCGGCGCGCATGCACGCTTCCAGGAGGATTACGACCCCTCGCTGCCAGCGGTGGCGGGCGACCCCGACCAGTTGGCCCAGGTCATGCAGAACCTGCTGAAGAACGCCTCCGAGGCGGTTCCGAAGGTCGGCGGCGTCATCAGCGTCACCACCGCCTTCCGGCCGGGGGTGAAGCTCAAGCGGGCCGGCGGCCAGAGCGAGAGCCTCCCGGTCCTCGTCACCATCGCGGACAACGGGCCGGGCATTCCCGAGGCGCTGATCCGCGATGTCTTCGATCCCTTCGTGAGTTCCAAGGTGAATGGCACCGGCCTCGGGCTGTCGCTGGTGTCCAAGCTGATTTCCGACCACGGCGGCGTGGTCGAATGCGACAGCAGGCCGGGGCGCACCCGGTTCCACATCCGGCTGCCCCTGTGGCGCGGGGCCGCCGATGACCTGGAGGGCTGAGGCATGGAAGGCACGATCCTGGTCGCCGACGACGACCGCACGATCCGCACGGTTCTGGCGCAGGCCCTGACCCGCGCCGGCTGCCGGGTGCGGGCGACGGGCACCGCCACGACGCTCTGGCGCTGGGTGGAGGAGGGGGAGGGCGATGTCGTCGTCACCGATGTGATGATGCCGGATGGCGACGCGCTCGACCTCCTGCCCTCGATCAAGCGGCGCCGGCCCGACCTGCCGGTGATCGTCATGAGTGCGCAGAACACGGTGATGACCGCGATCCGCGCCGCCGAGGTCGGAGCCTATGAATACCTGCCGAAGCCCTTCGACCTGAAGGAGGTGCTGACCCAGGTGGCCAAGGCCCTGCGCCAGGGCGAGCGCCGGCCGGCGCAGGTCGAGGAGGAGGCGCCGCCGTCCCGCGAGGAAAAGCTGCCGCTGATCGGCCGCAGCCCAGCGATGCAGGAAGTCTACCGCATCCTCGCCCGGCTGATGAACACCGACCTCGGGGTGATGATCACCGGCGAGAGCGGCACCGGCAAGGAGCTGGTGGCACGCGCCCTGCACAACTATGGATTGCGCAAGGCCGGGCCGTTCGTTGCGATCAACATGGCGGCCATCCCGCGCGACCTGATCGAGAGCGAGCTTTTCGGCCATGAGAAGGGCGCCTTCACCGGCGCCGACCGGGCGATGGCCGGCAAGTTCGAGCAGGCGAAGGGCGGGACACTGTTCCTCGACGAGGTGGGCGACATGCCGCTCGACGCCCAGACCCGTCTGCTCCGGGTGCTGCAGGAGGGCGAGTTCACCCGGGTGGGCGGGCGCAACCTGCAGACGGCGGACGTGCGCATCGTCGCCGCCACCCACCAGGACCTGCGCACACTGATCAACGAGGGCCGCTTCCGCGAGGACCTGTTCTACCGGCTGAACGTGGTGCCGATCCGCCTGCCGCCGCTGCGCGAGCGGCTGGAGGACGTGCCCGACCTCGCCCGCGCCTTCCTGCGCAAGGCCGAGAGCGAGGGCCTGCCGCGCAAGTCGCTGTCCCGCGAGGCGGCCGATATCCTGAAGAAGCAGGAGTGGAGCGGCAACGTCCGCGAGCTGGAAAACCTGATGCGGCGGCTCTGCGTGCTGTGCTCGGAAGACGTGATCTCGGGCACCGCGGTCAGCCAGGAACTGTCGGCGCGGCCGAGTTCGGTCGCCGCGAGCACGCCCGCCCAGCCGCAGCGGCTGTCGAATGCCATCGAGACGCATCTGCGGCGGTATTTCGAGCTGCACGGCGACGGTCTGCCGCCGGATGGCCTCTATGACCGGATCCTGAAGGAGATGGAGCTGCCGCTGATCGCGCTGTCGCTGTCGGCGACCCGGGGCAATCAGGTGCGGACGGCGGAGCTGCTCGGAATCAATCGCAATACGCTGCGAAAAAAGATCCGGGATCTCGACATCCGGGTTACACGTGGCAAGCGAATGATGTAAGACTGCCACAGTCGAGCATTTTTCAAAGCGTCACGCCAGAATGCGCAGTAACACCCTGACCCTTGCCGGGCGCCGCCTGTGGCGCTGGCGTGAACGCAGGAGCGTTCGGGTCTGGCTGTTCTGGCTGATGCTGATCCTCGGCCCCGTGCTCGCCTTCGCCACCTTCGCGATTCTCGGCGAGATGGAGGGGCTCGGCCGGGCCAGCCGCCATGCGCTGCGCGCCGTGCTGCTCGCGGATTTCGTCTATGCGATGGTGGTCGCCGTCTTTGTCGCCCGGCGCGTGGGCGACATGGTGGCGGCGCGGCGGCGACAGTCGGCCGGATCGCAGCTGCATTCGCGGCTGGTGCGGTTCTTCACCGCCATTGCCCTCATCCCCACGGTGCTGCTGGCGATCTTCGCGGCGATCACGCTGAATTTCGGGCTGGAGGGCTGGTTCTCGGACCGGGTCCGCGACGTGGTGGCGAATTCGCTGGCGGCCGCCCAGGCCTATGAGCAGGAACACCGCGTCACGCTGCAGACCGACGCGACGACGCTCGGCACCTTCCTCGACGAGCAGAAGCAACGCTATCCGCTGATGTCGGGCGGGGACCTGCGCGAGCTGCTGACCCGCGGCCAGTTGCAGATGCAGCGCGCCCTGCCCAAGGCCTATGTGATCGACGGCAACCGTGAGTTGAAGGCGCGGGGCGAGAGCAGCTATCTGTTCTGGTACACGCCTCCGAGCCCGGAGGAGGTCGCCCGGGCGGCGGCCGGCGAAACCGTCATCATCCAGGACTGGGAAAACAACGAGTTCCGCGCGCTTCTGAAGCTGAATTCCTTTGCCGACCGCTATCTCTACGTCAGCCGGGACGTCGACGGGAAGATCCTCGGCCTGCTCGACGAGACCAAGGAGACGGTGGCGCTCTACCAGCAGCTGGAAACCGAGCGCGGCAGCCTCGTCTTCGAATTCGCCCTCATCTACATCGGCTTCGCCCTCGTCGTCATCCTCGCGGCCGTCTGGGCGGGGCTGTGGCTGGCCGAGCGGCTGGCCCGGCCGGTCGGGCGACTGGCCGAAGCCGCGGCGCGGGTCGGCCAGGGGGATCTCGACGTGAAGGTGCGCGAGGGCGGAGGGGAGGAATTCGCCCTGCTCGCCCGGACCTTCAACGAGATGACCCTGCAGGTGAAGAACCAGCGCGATGCGCTGATCGCCGCCAATGCCGAGACCGAGCACCGCCGCCGGCTGTTCGATTCGGTGCTGTCCGGGGTGACGGCGGGCGTGATCGGCGTCGATGGCGAGGGGCGGATCGAGGTGATGAACGCGGCCGCCGGGGCGCTGCTCGACCTCGATCTCGCCACCGCGGCCGGTCGGCCGCTGGTGGAGGCGGTGCCGGAATTCTCCGAGATGCAGGCGCGGCTCGATACCAGGCGCGGCGGCGTCGCCCAGGCCGAGCTTCGGCTCCGCCGCGGCGGCAAGGAGCGGAGCCTCCTCGTGCGGATGGCGGCGCGGGTCGCCGACGATGGCCATCTGGAAGGCTCGGTCGTCTCCTTCGACGACGTGACCGATCTCGTCGTCGCCCAGCGGATGGCCGCCTGGGGCGACGTGGCCCGGCGCATCGCCCATGAGGTCAAAAATCCGTTGACGCCGATCCAGCTGTCGGCCGAGCGGCTGCGCCGCAAGTTCGGCCCGCTGGTGGGTCCGGACGAGCGGGCGGCGCTCGAGCAGTATGCGGATGTGATCGTGCGCCAGACCAACGACTTGCGGCGGATCGTTGATGAGTTTTCCAAGTTCGCCCGGATGCCCGCGCCGGACCGAAAGCCGATCGACATCGGGCGGCTGGTGCGCGAGGCCGTGCTCCTGCAGGAAACCGCCCGGCCCGATATCCGCTACAGCCTCGACTTGCCGGAGACGCCCGTCATCGCCACGCTGGACGGCACCATGATGAATCAGGCGCTGACCAACCTGCTGAAGAACGCCGCCGAGGCGATCGAGGAGCGTCCGGCCGCGGACCGCGCGGCCGGGCCCGACCTTCCCGCCGCTCCCGGCGAGATCCGGGTGCGGCTGGCGCTCGAGGACGACCGGCTGGACCTGAGCATCGACGACAACGGACGTGGCCTGCCCGAGCAGCCGGCGCGGCTCTTCGAGCCCTATGTGACCGACCGGCCCAAGGGGACCGGGCTCGGCCTGCCGATCGTGAAGAAGATCATCGAGGAACATGACGGCACCCTCGAGCTCGTGCCCGCCCCGGCCTTCGATGGCACCGCGCGGGTGGGAGCCCGGGCGCGCATCTCGTTGCCACGAAGCGCGGCACTGGCGGCCCTGTCGGCTGCGAGCGTCACCGGCGAGGCGGCCCGGTCGTCCCGGGCAAGCGAACAGGCGCGACTTGCCGAGAAACTGAGGGAGAGCATCCGATGACGACCGACATCCTGGTGGTGGACGACGAGCCGGACATCCGCGAACTCATCGGCGACATCCTCAAGGACGAGGGCCATGGCGTCCGCCTCGCCTGGGACAGCGATTCTGCGCTTCAGGAGATCAACCGCGCCGCCCCGGACCTCATCATCCTCGACATCTGGCTGAAGGACAGCCGCCTCGACGGGATCGACATCCTGAAGCGGGTGCGGCGCGACAATCCAGCGGTGCCGGTGGTGATCATCTCGGGCCACGGCAACATCGAGATCGCGGTCGCGGCGATCAAGCAGGGCGCCTACGACTTCATCGAGAAGCCCTTCAACATCGACCAGCTGATGGTGGTGATCGGACGGGCCCTGGAGACCTCGCGCCTGCGCCGCGAGAATGCGGCGCTGAAGAGCCAGGATGCCGGCTCGCACGAGATGATCGGCTCCAGCAACGTCTTCCGCCAGTTGCGCGGCCAGCTCGACCGGGTGGCACGCACCAACAGCCGGGTGATGCTGACCGGGCCCGCCGGCAGCGGCAAGGACACCGCCGCGCGCTATATCCACCGCCATTCCGACCGCGCCCGGGGGCCGTTCATCACCGTCACCTCGGCCGCGATCGGGTCCGAGCAGATGGAGGAGGTGCTCTTCGGCCGCGACAGCCCGGAGCGCGGGGTGGAGCCCGGCCTCTTCGAGCGGGCGCATACCGGCGTCATCTTCTTCGACGAGGTTGCGGACATGCCGATGGGCACGCAGTCGAAGATCCTGCGCGTGCTGGTGGACCAGGCCTTCCAGCGGGTCGGGGGCACCGACATGGTGCGGGTCGACGTGCGGGTCCTGTCGGCGACGACGCGCGACCTGTCCAAGGAGGTCGCGGCCGGGCGGTTCCGGACCGAGCTCTATCATCGCCTGAACGTGGTGCCGGTCGCGGTGCCCGGACTCGAGGCGCGGCGCGAGGACGTGCCCGAACTCGCGCGGCACTTTCTGGCCGACATCAGCAGCTCGCAGGGGCTGGCCGCGCGGCCGCTGAGCCCGGAGGCCGAGGCGCAGCTGCAGACGATGCGCTGGCCCGGCAACATCCGCCAGCTGCGCAACACGCTGGAGCGCGCGCTGATCCTCGGCACCGGGGCGGGCCAGATCCAGCCCGAGGAACTGGTGGTGGAGGCGCCCGCGAATGGCGGCAGCGCCGGGGGCATGCTCGGCGCGGCCTTCGCCGGCCTTGCCCTGCGCGAGGCCCGCGAGGTCTTCGAGCGGGAATATCTGGTGGCCCAGATCAACCGCTTCGGCGGCAACATCTCGCGCACCGCGAGCTTCGTCGGGATGGAGCGGTCGGCGCTGCACCGCAAGCTGAAGTCGCTGAACGTCATCGCCTCGGGCCGCGGCATCCGCACCGAGGAGGCGGAGGAGCACGCCTGATCCGACGGGCGGGCGCATGACTTTCCTGCGGCAGGCCGGCGGAGACACATGAAGATCATCATCTGCGGTGCCGGGCAGGTCGGGGGGCAGATCGCCCGGCACATCTCGCGCGAGGAAGGGGCCAACAGCGTCACGGTCATCGACCAGGACGCCGGCGTGGTCCGCCGCCTGACCGACATGTCCGACGTGCAGGGGGTGGCGGGCTTCGCCTCGCACCCGGACGTGCTGGAGCGGGCCGGGGCGCGGGACGCCGACATGATCATCGCGGCCACCCAGTCCGACGAGGTGAACATGGTGATCTGCCATGTCGCCCATGCCCTGTTCTCGGTGCCGCGCAAGATCGCCCGCATCCGCTCGCCCGCCTATCTCCAGGCCGTCCATTCCGATCTGTTCCGGCAGGCGAGCCTGCCGATCGACGTCGTCATCTCGCCCGAGACCGCGGTGGCCGAGGCGGTCATGCAGCGGCTCGCCGCACCGGCGGCCTTCGACACCGAGAGTTTCCTCGACGGCGCCGCGCAGCTCCTCGGACTGGCGCTCGACGCGAACTGCCCGGTGCTGCTGACGCCGCTGCGCCAGCTTTCCGAGCTCTTCTCGACGCTGCGGGTGGTGGTGGTGGGGGTGCGCCGCGCCGAGCGGCTCTTCGTGCCCGAGCCCGAGGACCAGCTGCTGGCCGGGGACCAGGTCTATCTGGTCAGCGCCACCGGCGATGTCGCCCGGGTGATGGAGGTGTTCGGCAAGGAGCATCTCGACGTGCGGCGGGTGCTGATGATCGGCGGCGGCAACATCGGCCTGCAGGTCGCCGGCCAGCTGGAAGCCGCGGCCAACCGCACCCGGGTCAAGATCATCGAGAAGAGCCGCCCCCGCGCCGAGCAGACGGCCGATGCCCTGAAGCGGACCGTGGTGCTGAACGGCGACGGCCTCAACCTCGAGCTTCTCGAGGAAGCGGGGGTCGAGACCATGGATGCGGTCCTTGCCCTGACCGACGACGACAAGACCAACATCCTCGCCTGCGTCCGCGCCAAGAGCGAGGGCGCCAAGCTGACCCTCGCGCTGGTCAACGACCCGTCGCTGATCGGGCTCATCTCGCAGATGGGGATCGACGCCTATGTGAACCCGCGGGCAACCACCGTCTCCTCGATCCTGCGCTATGTCCGCCACGGGCGGGTGCGGGCAGTCTATTCCGTGGGCAACGGCGAGGCGGAGCTGATCGAGTCCCAGGTGCTGCGCACCACCCCGATCGCCGGGCGGCTGGTGCGCGAGGCCGAGCTGCCGGATGCGGCGATCATCGGCCTCATCCGCCGGGGCGACCGGATCATCGTGCCGCGCGGCGACACCCGCATCACCGAGGGCGACGTGCTGACCATCTTCGCGATGAGCGACTCGGTCGCCGAGGTGGAGCAGCTCTTCCAGGTCGGGATCGACTTCTTCTGATGCCGGCCTTCCGGCAGTTCCCGGCGCTCGTCGTGCTGATGCTGGTCGGCACCGGGCTGATGCTGGTCCCGGCCGCTCATGCCGCCCATCTCAAGAACTGGGATGTCGCGCGCACCTTCCTCTATCACGCGGTCTTCTTCGCGATCCTCGCGACGATCCTCGGCATCGCCACCAGCAACTGGACCCCGCGCCACCCGGCGCGCTACCACCTGATGACCCTGCTCGTCACCTACATGGTGCTGCCCTGGATGCTCGGGGCGCCGCTGGTGCCGCTGGTGCCGGGGCTGACGCCGACGGGGGCCTATTTCGAGATGGTCTCGGCGCTCACCACCACCGGGGCGACGCTGTTCGACCGCCCCCGCATCCTGCCGGAGAGCCTGCACCTGTGGCGGGCGCTCGTCGGCTGGGCGGGGGGGCTCCTGGTGCTGGTCAGCGCCGTCGCGATCCTGGCGCCCCTCAATCTCGGCGGCTTCGAGATCGGGCAGGAGGGGGTCGGGACGCGGCGCCGCGCCATCGGCTCGGTGGCGGAGGCGACGCGGCGCCTCCAGCGCCATGTCCGCCTGATCCTGCCGGTCTATGCGAGCTTCACCGGGCTCCTGATGCTGGCGCTGGTGCTGGCGGGCGAGCGGCCCTTCGTCGCCGTCTGCCATGCGATGGCGGTGCTCTCGACGAGCGGGATCACTCCGCTCGACGGCCTCGACGCCACCGCCTCCGGGCGGCTCGGGGAGATGGCGATGTTCGTCTTCTTCCTGCCGGCGCTCACCCACCGGGCGCTGAGCTTCGACTGGCGCCGGGGGCGGCGGCCCGGGCTGCACGACCCGCAGATCCAGCTCGCGCTCATCACCGTGCTCAGCGTGACGCTGCTGCTGTTCCTGCGGAGCTTCATCGGGGCGGCCGAGATCCAGCGCCAGGACCAGGCCGCCAGCGCGCTGATGGCGGTCTGGGGCAGCCTCTTCACCGTCACCTCCTTCCTCACCACCACCGGCTTCGAGAGCCATGACTGGCGGGCGATGCAGCTCTGGTCGAACCTGCCCGATCCCGGCGCGATCCTGCTCGGGGTCGCGGTGATGGGCGGCGGCATCGCCACGACCGCGGGAGGCGTGAAGCTCCTGCGGCTCTTCGCCCTCTACCGGCAGGGCGTGCGCGAGATGGACCTGCTCGTGCATCCGAGCGCGATCATCCCCCATGGCCAGGGCGCGCGGCTGATCTCGGACCATGGCCCGCGGATCGCCTTCGTCTTCCTGATGCTGTTCCTCGTCTCCGTCGCCTGCCTGATGATCCTCCTGTCGGCGACGGGGCTCGATTTCGACCACAGCCTGACGCTCGCCATCGCCGCGCTGACCACGACGGGGCAGGCGATCCGCACCCTGCCGGACGGGGTCGGCTATGGCGATCTCGGCGGTACCGCCCGCACCTTCCTCTGCATCGGGATGATTGTGGGGCGCATGGAGACCCTTGTCATCATCGCGCTCTTCAACCCGGCCTTCTGGCGCCGGTAGATCCACCTGTGTTGCAGAGCAACATGACCGGAAAATCTTGAGTTCAGGGTGGAAATGGCATGCGTGCCACCTCATACTCTCCAGTGTCAAAAGCAAGAACCAGCGCCGCTCGGGGGCGCCACACAACTTAAGGCTGAAAAACATGGCTGCCGAAAAACAGAACCTTCAGGACGCCTTCCTGAACAATGTCCGCAAGGGCAAGGTCCCCGTGACCATCTTCCTCATGAACGGTGTCAAGCTGCAGGGCGTCATCACCTGGTTCGACAACTTCTGTGTGCTGTTGCGCCGTGACGGACAGTCGCAGCTGGTCTATAAGCATGCCATCTCGACGGTGATGCCGTCGCAGCCCATCACGCTCTACGAGGCCGAAGATCACTGACGAATCATCGCGGATGCAGGCCCTTGTCCTGCATCCCGCAAGACCCGGCAGCCGCGATCGGGATGCCGGGGATGCCCTGACCGAGGCGGTGAGCCTCGCGTCCGCCCTCGATCTCGACGTCGTGGGCGCCGAAATCGTCCCGCTGGCCCGGGCGCGGGCAGGGACCCTGTTCGGCAGCGGCAAGGTCGAGGAAATCACCGCGAAGGTCACAGAGCTCGATGCGGGCCTCGTCATCGTCGACGGCACGCTCTCGCCGGTGCAGCAGCGCAACCTCGAGCGCGCGCTCAAGGCCAAGGTGCTGGACCGGACCGGGCTCATCCTCGAGATCTTCGGCGCGCGCGCCCGCACCCGCGAGGGCGTGCTCCAGGTCGAACTCGCCCATCTCGACTACCAGAAATCCCGCCTCGTCCGCAGCTGGACCCATCTGGAACGTCAGCGGGGCGGCGTCGGCTTTCTCGGCGGTCCGGGCGAGACCCAGATCGAATCCGACCGCCGGGCGCTAAACGAGCGGATCGTGCGGATCCGGCAGGCGCTGGAAAAGGTCGTGCGCACCCGCGGCCAGCACCGCGCCGGGCGCCGCCGGGCCGACCAGCCCGTGGTCGCGCTCGTCGGCTATACCAACGCCGGCAAGTCGACGCTGTTCAACCGGCTGACCGGGGCAGGGGTCCTCGCCCAGGACATGCTCTTCGCGACGCTCGATCCGACGATGCGGGCCATGGACCTGCCGCGGGGCCTGCGCGCGATCCTGTCGGACACGGTCGGCTTCATCAGCGACCTGCCCACCCAGCTGGTCGCGGCCTTCCGCGCGACGCTGGAGGATGTGCGCGACGCCGACCTGATCCTGCATGTGCGCGACATCACCCATCCCGAGAGCGAGCGGCAGGCGGCGAGCGTGCTGAAAATCCTTGGCGAACTCGGCATCGAGACCGGCGCGGACAGCAACATCGTCGAGGTCTGGAACAAGATCGACCAGCTGCCGCCCGACGACACCGTAACGCTCGCCCGCATCGCGGCACGCACGCCGCGGGCCTATGCCGTCTCGGCCGTGACCGGCGAGGGTCTGGGAGAGCTGATGGTGGCGGTCGAGGGCCTGCTCGGCGACACCCTGCACGACGAGACGGTGCAGGTCGGCTTCGACGACGGCCGCCGGCGGGCCTGGCTCTTCGACCACCATCTGGTGCTGTCGGAACGCCAGACCGACGCGGGCTTCGAACTGGCCGTCCGCTGGTCGGACCGGGACCGCAGCCGGTACGGGCTGCTCTGATCACCGGCGGCCGGGGCGGATCCGCGGCCAGTCGCCGAAGCGGTTGCGGAGCCAGGTGCGCTGGCGTTTCGCATATTGCCGGGTCGCGATCGCGGCGGCGTCGAGGGCCACCTCAAGCGACATCGCCCCCCGGAGATGGGCGGTGAGTTCCCGGGCGCCGAGCACCTGCGCGGACGGCAGGGTCGGGTCGGAAAACCGGGCGGCATAGGCGGCGCATTCCTCCAGGGCGCCGCGGGCCACCATGTCCCGGAGGCGCAGGGTTATGTTGTCGTTGAGCGTCTCCGTGTCGACCTCGACGACATGTCCGCTCCAGTCGGCCAGCAAGGGCGGCGGGGTCTCGGCCTGCCAGCGGGCGATGCCGCGGCCGGTGGCGTGCAGCACCTCCCAGGCGCGCTGCACCCGGCGCGGGTTGGCAAGGTCGATCCGGTCGCGCGTCTCGGCATCGAGCTCGGCCACCAGACCGCCGAGATCGCCTGCCGCCAGCCGCGCCTCGGACTGCCGGCGCAGGTCGGCCGGCACCTCGGGAATGGTCGCGAGGCCACGGGTCAGCGCCTCCAGATAGAGCCCGGTGCCACCGACGAAGATCGGCCGCTGGCCAGCCGCAGCAATCCCGGGCAGCAGCGCCGCGACATCCCGCAGCCAGTCGCCGACCGAATAGCGCCGCGCGCCGGGCACATGGCCGTAGAGAAGATGCGGCGCGCGGTCGAGATCCTCCGGCGCGGGCCGTGCGCTCAGGACATCCCAGCAGTCATAGACCTGCAGCGCATCGGCATTGAGAATGACGCCATTGTCCCGTTCGGCAATCCGCAGCGCCAGCGCCGACTTTCCGCTGGCCGTGGGACCGGCGAGCAGCAGCGGAAATCCGGCCTTCGCGGAATCCTCGAACCCTAAATTCAACATAATCTTGATTATCCGTATCAGCCATCATCCTGCCGTCATCCGGCCCGCCGCGATTGACGTCAGGTTCTGCGGGGGCATCATGCAACATGACATCCCGGCCGGCCATTCCGACACGGAGCGACTGATGGACGCGAAGACACTCACCGGCGCGCCCCTTCATCCCTCGGTGCCGCGACTGGCCGCAGCGGCCCGCGATGGCCGCCTCGACCGGCGCAGCTTCCTTACGCTGGCGACGGCGCTCGGGGCCACGGCCGCCACGGCGCGGGGTCTCGCGGGTCTGGCGGCGCCCGCGGCGGCGGCCGAGGGCAGTCCCCAGGATGGCGGCACGCTCCGGGTCAGCATGGCAGTGATGCCGCTCGACGACCCGCGGCTCTTCGACTGGTCGCAGAAGGCCAATGCCGCGCGGCTCTTCTGCGAGCCGCTGGTGAGGTATACGGCCGATTTCAACGTGATCCCGTGGCTGCTCGAGTCCTGGGAGGTGAATGCCGACGCCACAGGCTATCGGCTGAACCTGCGCCGGGGCGTGCGCTGGTCGAACGGCGATGCCTTCACCGCGGAGGACGTGATCTTCAACCTCGCGCGGTGGTGCGAGAGCCATGTCCCCGGCAATTCGATGGCGACCCGCGTCGCGGGGCTGATCGCTCCCAAGGGCGAAGCCGACGTCACCGAGACGGTGACCCTGGAGGACGGCAGCACCGAACAGCGCCAGGTCCGCCGCATGACCTATGGCCTGCGCGAGGATGCCGTCACCCGGGTCGACGACTGGACCCTCGACCTGTCCCTGCCGGCCCCGGACATCACCCTGATCCCGGGCTTCTGCGACTACCCTGCCCTGATCGTCCACCGCGGCTTCTCCGGCAACCTGGTGGCACAGCCCACAGGAACCGGTCCCTGGACGCTGGAGAGCCTTGAGGTTGGCCACCATGCTAACTACCGCCGTCGCGCGCCTGGCGCCTGGTGGGGCGACTCCGTGGTCGGACGGGTGCATCTGGAGGCCGTTACCTTCCTCGACCTCGGCATCGACCCGGAGGCCGAACTTGCCGCCTTCGAGGCGGGCCAGATCGATACCAGCTACGAGACACCGCCGAGCTATGTCGCCGCCGCCGACGCCCTCGGGCTTATACGCTCCGGTACCTTGACCGGCAACACGCTTTGTGTAAGGATGAATGCTGAATCAGCACCTTTCGATGACAAGCGCCTGCGGCAGGCCGTGCAGCTTGCCGTCGACAACAATGTCGTGCTCGACCTCGGGTATCAGGGCTACGGCCAGACCGCCGAGAACCACCATGTCGGCCCGATCCATCCCGACTATGCGCCGCTGCCCCCCATCCTCCACGATCCCGCCCGGGCGCTGGCGCTCCTGACCGAGACCGGCCACGCCGGAACCGAGATCGAGCTCATCTCGCTCGATGACGAGGTCAATCGCAACACCTGCGATGCGGTGGCCGCCCAGCTGCGCGATACCGGCTTCACCATCCGGCGGACCGTGGTGGCGGCCAGCGCCTTCTGGGCGAACTGGCGCAGTTATCCGTTTTCCTGCACCGAATGGAACATGCGGCCTCTCGGCGTGCAGATCTATGCCCTCGCTTATCGCAGCGGCGCGGCCTGGAACGAGACCGGCTTCGCAGATGCGGAATTCGACCAGCTGCTCGACGCGGCCCTGGCGATTCCCGACCCGGCGGCCCGACGCGACCCGATGCGACGCCTGGAGGAAATCCTGCAGGGCTCGGGCGTGCTGGTGCAGCCGTTCTGGCGGTCGATCTTCCGCCACATGACGCCCTCCCTGCGCGGACTCGTCATGCATCCGACCTTCGAATTGCAGCTCGAAGGCGCCTGGCTGGCGAAATGATCGCCCGCCTGCCCCGGCTTTTCACGCCGAGTTAACGCGGAATTACAGGCTTGGTGGGCGGATTCCTGCTATGGTCCGCCACATTGGTTGTTTCCAGGTGCGGACAGTGATTGTTGCGCCGCGAACGGGATCCGCACTGCGGGGCTGGAGCAAACGCCCGAACGGGCAGGGAGTTGCGAATGAAAGCGCGAATGCAGGGTCCCGGAACCGCCTTCAGGGGGTTGACCGGGCTTTTCGTCGGGGTGGCGCTGTTCAGCGTCTTCGTGAACATCCTGATGCTCACCGGCTCGCTCTACATGCTCCAGATCTACGACCGCGTGCTGCCCAGCCGCTCGGAGGAGACGCTGCTCGCGCTGACGCTGCTCGTCGCCGCGCTCTACGGGCTGATGGGCGTGCTCGACTATGCCCGCACCCGCGTCTCGGCCCGGATTGGCGCCACCGTCCAGGACCGCCTGGACGAGCCCGTATTCCGGGCGCAGCTCCGCCGTTCGCTCTACGCCAGCGAACGTTCCAAGCCCGCGTCCGGCCTCAAGGATCTTGAATCCGTCCAGAAGCTCATGGGCTCTCCGGTGCTCTTCGCGGTCTTCGACATGCCCTGGGCGCCGTTCTTCATTGCCCTCATCTACACCTTCCACCCCTGGCTCGGCCATCTCTCGGTCGCCGGGGCGCTGGTGCTGATCGTCATCACCATCCTCAACCAAGTGATGACACGGCGGCCCGAGGCCGAGGCCAACATGGCCTCGATGCAGAGCGACGCCTTCGCCGAGACCATCCGCCAGCAGGGCGACATGGTGCAGGCGCTCGGCATGCGCGGCGCGGTCCTGACCCGCTGGCGGGGCCTGCGCAACCATTCGCTCGCCGCCACGCTGCGTGCCGGCGACCGGATGACCTCCTTCGCCACAATCTCCAAGACCTTCCGCTACTTCCTGCAGTCGGCGGTCCTCGGCCTCGGCGCCTATCTGGCGCTGGAAGGCAAGATGTCGCCCGGCGCGATGATCGCCGGCTCGATCCTGCTCGGCCGTGCGCTGGCGCCGGTGGAACAGGCGATCGGCGGCTGGCCGCTGGTGCAGCGGGCCCGCAGCGGCTGGCGCAACCTCCAGCAGCTGCTGGCGACCACCCCGACCGACATCGTCCCGACGGCCCTGCCCCGCCCGCGCGCCATCATCGACGTGAAGGAAATCACCGTCTTCCCGCCCGAGCAGCAGCGCGCCACGCTGCGCATGATGAGCTTCCGGCTCCGGCCCGGACAGGCGCTCGGTGTCATCGGCGCCTCGGCCTCGGGCAAGTCCACCCTCGCCCGCGTGCTGACCGGAATCTGGCATCCGGCCTCCGGTTCCGTCCGCCTCGACGGCGCGGCCCTCGACCAGTACGATCCCGACATCCTCGGCAGCTATATCGGCTATCTTCCTCAGGACGTTGTGCTTTTCGACGGAACCGTGGCCGAGAACATCGGCCGGATGCTGCCCGACCCCGACCCCGAGCAGGTGGTCATCGCGGCAAAAAAGGCCGGCGCACACGAGATGGTTCTCGGCCTGCCCCATGGCTATGACACCCCGGTCTCGGCCGGCGGCGCCCGCCTGTCCGGCGGCCAGAAGCAGCGCATCGGGCTTGCCCGTGCCTTCTATGGCGATCCCGAGCTGCTGGTGCTCGACGAGCCCAACTCGAACCTCGATGCCGCCGGCCAGGACGCGCTCAACCTCGCGATCCGCCAGGCCAAGGACGCCGGCAAGGCCGTCGTGATCATGGCGCATCGCCCGGCGGGCATCGCCGAATGCGACCTCATCCTCATCGTCGAGGGCGGCACCGCCAAGGCCTTCGGACCCCGCGACGAGATCCTGAAGGCCCATGTCCGCAACTATGCGCAGGTGGCGGGCCGCATCGCCCCGGAGACACAGTCATGACGAGCACGACCCCCGACCCCCGGGCCGACCGCAACCGCTGGAATCACCGCCACTTCCTGCTGATCGGCTATACTGCCCTGTTCGTCCTCGTCTTCGGCATCGGCGCCTGGGCGGCGGTGACGCAGATCGCGGGGGCGGTCGTCTCGTCCGGCATCATCGAGGTCGAGGGCAACCGCCAGGTGGTCCAGCACCCGGATGGCGGCGTCATCGCCGAGATCGACGCCCGTGACGGCGACGAGGTGGCGGCAGGCGACGTGCTGGTGCGCCTCGACGGCTCGGCGCTCATCACCGAACTCGGCATCGTCGAGGGCCAGTGGTTCGAGATCCTTGCCCGCAAGAGCCGCCTCTCAGCCGAGCGCGACGGGCTGGAGGCGATCGCCTTCGATCCCGAACTCATCGAGCGCGGTCTGACCGACCGGAGTATTGCCGGCATCGTCAAGGCCCAGGAACAGCAGTTCGAGGCGCGGCTGAAGCTGAACCGCGACGAGCGCGACCAGCTCGACGAGCAGAAGACCCAGATCGCCGAGCAGAATGTCGGGCTCGAATCGCTCCGCGACTCGACGCGCCTGCAGATCGACCTGCTCTCGAAGGAGATCACCAGCCAGGAAGCCCTGCTGCGGCAGGGGCTGACCGAGCAGACCAAGGTGCTCACCCCGCAGCGCGAGCTTGCCCGCCTGCGCGGCACCGAGGGCCAGGTCCAGGCCTCGCTGGCCGAGAACCGCGGCAAGATCGCCGAGATCGAGGTGGAGCGGCTGCGCCTCGCCTCGGAATTCCGCGACAAGGCGATCACCGAGCTGCGCGAGCTCGAATTCCGCGAGATCGAGCTGCGCGAGCGGCGCCGCGACCTCAAGGACCGGATCGCCAAGCTCGACCTGCGCGCCCCGGTCTCCGGCGTCGTCTACGGCTCCACCGCCGACACCATCCGGGGCGTGATCCGCGCCGGTGATCCGGTGATGTATGTGGTGCCGAAGAACACGCCGCTGGTCGTGCGCGCCCATGTCGAGCCGATCCACATCGACCAGGTCCATGTCGGCCAGGAGGCCACGCTGCGCTTCTCCGCCTTCGACGCCCGCACCACCCCCGAGGTCAGCGGCACGGTGAAGGCCGTGTCGGCCGATGCCTTCGAGGACCGCCAGCGCGGCACGCGCTACTACCGCGCCGACATCGAGATCGACGCGACGATCCAGGAAAAGCTCGGCAATCTCATCATCCTGCCGGGCATGCCGGTCGAGGCCTTCATCCGCACCGAGGATCGCAGCGCCTGGACCTACCTGACCAAGCCGCTGACCACCTATTTCACCCGCGCCTTCCGCGAGGGCTGAAACACGGGCCCGGGCTCCCCGTGGGGCCCGGGCCGTCAGGTCCGGCGCCGGGAGGCGTACTGGTCGAAGGCGACGGCGGCGACGAGCACCAGGCCGATGATGATCTGCTGGATGAAGGACGAGACGTTCAGCAGGACAAGTCCGTTGCGAAGCACCCCGATCAGCAGCGCACCGACCACGGTTCCCCCGATCCCGCCCACGCCGCCGAAGAGCGACGTGCCGCCGATCACCACCGCCGCGATGACATCGAGCTCCAGCCCCATGCCGGCGACCGCCTCGGCCGAATTGAGCCGGGCGTTCAGCAGCATCGCCGCCAGTCCGCAGAAGAAGCCGACGATCACATAGACCGAGAAGACGATGCCCCGCGTCGCGACGCCGTTCAGCGTCGCCGCCGCGGCATTGCCCCCGACGGCATAGAGATGCCGGCCGAACCGCAGGTGGCGCAGGACGAGGTGGCAGGCGAGGGCCGCCGCGAAGAAGATGATGACCGGGACCGGCACCGTCCAGATCCGGCCCTGCCCCCACCAGGTGAAGTCCGGGGCGAAGCCGCTGATCGGCCCGCCGCCGGACAGGAGCAGCGCCGCGCCGCGGAAGGCCGAGAGCCCGCCGAGCGTCACGACGAAGGGCGGCACCCTCAGCCGGGTGATGGCGAGGCCCTGAAGCGCACCGGCCGCCATCCCGACCGCGATCGCGGCGGCGAAGGCCGCGGCGACGCCATGGCCCCCGCCCTCGGCACCGCCGGCGACGAAGCGGCTCTCGAGCCCGCCCTTCAGCACATAGGCCCCGACCAGCCCGCACAGCGCCACCAGCGCGCCGACCGAGAGGTCGATCCCCGCGGTCAGGATCACGAAGGTCATCCCGAGCGCGACCAGCCCCGAGATCGAGACCTGCCGCAGCACGTTCAGGACGTTCAGCGGGTGGAGGAAATTCTGGTGCAGCAGGGCGAAGGCCGCCACCAGGATCAGCAGGAAGATCAGCGCCGCATAGCGGGCGAGCAGGTCCACGGGGTCGAGCCGCCGCCGCGGCTCCACGCCCCGCAGGGCATCGTCGAGGGTCATGTCTGTCCTGTCGGGCTCGAGCCGGGAAAGCCGGGCGGCGGCACGGGGCGCGCGCCGCCGCCCGGCCCGCCGCATCAGGAGGCGGAGGCCTCGTTCAGGCGCTCGGCCTTGTCGAGGTTGTCCTTGGTGATGGCGATCGGGGTCAGCAGCGTCAGCGGCTCCGGCTTGGTGCCCGAGCGCAGGTAGTCGACCATCGCCTTCATCGCCATGCGGCTCTGGCCGCCCGGCGTCTGCTCGATCGTCGCGGTCAGCTTGCCGTCGCGCACCGCCGCCAGCGCCTCGGGCAGGGCGTCGAAGCCGATGATGGCAACCTTGAGGCCCTGCTCCTGCGCGACCTGCATCGCCCCGAGCGCCATGTCGTCATTGGCGCAGACGATGACATCGGGCGCGCCCTTCAGCCCGGCGAGGATCGACTCGGTCACCGAGGCCCCCTCCTCGCGCGCGAAATTCGCCGTCTGCTCGGCGACGAACGGGTATTTGTCGGCATGGGCGTCGAGGATGTTGTGCAGGCCCTTGTTGCGGTCGATGGCAGGGCTGGCGCCCGGCTGGCCCTGCAGGTTCACGATCCTGGCGCCGTCGGGAAACAGCGTCATGATCAGTTCGGCCTGGGCCTCGCCGCCCTTGACGTTGTCGGCGCCGACATGGGCGAGGATGCCCGGCACGCCCTCGACCCGGCGGTCGATGGTGATGACCGGAATGCCGCCGTCCACGGCCTGCTGCAGCGCCGGCTGCATGGCGACCGCGTCGATCGGACTGATGACGAGCCCGCCGACGCCGCTGACGATCGCGGCCTCCACATCCGCGGTCTGCTTGGTCGAGGCATTCTGGCCGTCGTAGTTGACCACCTTGACGCCGCCGAGCGACTCGGCCTCGGCGTTCAGCTGGTTCTGCATGTGCAGGAAGAAGGGAAAGCCGAGATGCGGCACCGAGGTCGCGACGGTGACGTCCTGGGCCGCCACCGGCGTGACGGCCGCGAACAGGGCTCCGGCGATGAGCGGCAAGGCCCGCCGGAGCGGCGAGAAGCTGGGCATGGGTGATCCCCCCTGTGGGAACGGTTCTGTTGTCGTTGTCCCCAGCGTCACCGCCTTGGCCGCGCGCTGGTCCGACCAGTATTCCGACCAGACCCTCCGTCCGTCAAGCCGCTGCGTGGGACAGGGGGCGTCGCAGGCCGCCCGGACCCGCATTAACCCTTGGCCTCCGCCGCCCTTCCCGCTAGCCTCTAGCGTCGAATGATGCGCCGGGTTGCGCGATGGGGAAAACTGAGGAACCCGGGCTGACACTGCGCCTCGTCGGTCGCCTGCGGCTGACGGCAGCGGATGGCTCGGATCTGACGCCGAGAGGGCGCAAGGCGCAGGGTTTGCTCGCTCTTCTCGGGGTCGCACCGGAACTGAGGCGCACCCGCGCCTTCGTGCAGGACAAGCTGTGGAGCGACCGGCAACCCGAGCACGGCGCCGCCAGCCTGCGCCAGGAGCTCACCGGGCTGCGCCGCTGGCTTGGCACTCACAATGCCTGTCTCGTGACGGAGACGGGCTGGATCAGCCTCGACCCGCACCGCCTCGCCGTGCAGCTCGAGCCCGAAGCCAGCGACTGGGAGATCGATGGCGAGCCGCCGGAATTCTGCGCCGGCCTCGACATCGCCGATCCCGAATTCGAGGACTGGATCCGCGACCAGCGCAGTGCGGTCGCCGACCGGCTGGCGGGCCTCTCCAGGCCGGCCCCGCCACCGTTGCGCCCGCTGGCCCTCATGCCCCTCCGGGCACTGCCCGATCCCGACCCGGACCCGGAGGCGGTCCAGCCCTCGATCGCGGTCATGCCGCTCATCCACTTCGCCGACGAGGGACTCGGGCGGTTCATCGCCAACGGCATCGTGCTCGACGTGATCGGACGGCTGACCCGCTTCCGCCGCCTCGATGTCATCGCCCATGCCTCCACGACCGCCGTCCATGCGCTCGGCCTCAACCCGCGCGAGATCGGCCGGCGGCTCGGGGTGCGCTATGTCACCCAGGGCTCGTTCTGGCTGAGCGACCGGCGCATGCGCGTCACCTTCGACCTCGTGGACGCGCGGTCGGAAAAGGTCCTGTGGAGCCGCACCTTCGACCGCGACTGCGAGGATGTCTTCGAGGTCGAGGCCGAGGTGGCCGGGGCCGCCGCCGGCGGCATGATGGTCGAGATCGACCATATCGAGCGCAACCGCGTCCGCGCCCGCGACCCCGCGTCGCTGGCCGCCTATGAACTCTGCCTGCGCGGGCTCGACGAGATGCTGGCGATCGACGCGCACCACTGCGACCAGGCGCTGGAATTCTTCAGCCGCGCCACGGGGCTGGAGGGGGCCTATGCCCGCGCCCTGTCGGGCATCTCGCGGGTGCATGGCTTCCAGTGGAAATACCGCTGGTCCCCCGATGGCGACGGCATGCTGGCCCGGGCCGAGGACTTCGCCCTTCAGGCGGTCGAGGCGGACCCGAACGATCCCTCGGCCAGTGCGGGGCTCGGCTGGGTCGCGCTCTATGCACGCGAGCACGACCGCTCGCTTGCCGCCTATGCGCGGGCAATGGAGATGAACCCGAGCGATGCGACGAGCCTCGCGGAATATGCCGACACCCTCAAGCACAGCGGTTCTCCCGAGGAGGCGGTGACCCTCTTCGAACGGGCGATCCGGCTCGATCCCTACATGTCGGACCACTATCTGAAGGATCTCGCCCACACCCATCTCGTGATCGGTGACTACGAGACCTCGATCCGCACCGTGCACCGCATGCGCCGCCCGCAGATGTCGATGCGGGTGCTGGCCGCCAGCTACGCCCTGACCGGACAGGACGAGGCGGCCCGGCGGACTGCCGAGTTGGTGCGCGCCGCCTTCCCGGATTTCTCTGCCGAGGCCTGGATCGCGATCGTGCCCGACCGCGATCCGTCCTACAGCGCCAAGTTCCTCGAGGGCCTGAAGCGCGCCGGCCTCTAGCCCGGCGCCCGGCGGAAGGCCGGCGGAGGCCACCGCCGGTGTCCCGATACGGCCTGCCGTCCCCCCGCTGCCGCCCGCGGCCATGGGGCGGATCAGTCGTCGTCGGACCGCCAGCGCCGCCGCCGGCCCCGGGGGCTGCCCGGCTGCGAGGGGAAGGCCAGGTCGCCCCCGCCGCGCGAGAAGCCGCGCAGGCCCTCGTCCGACAGTTCCTCCTCGAGCAGGATGCGGTTCAGCGGCCCGGTCAGCAGGTTGAGACGGAGCGAGAAGTCGTCGCGGTCGTAGGCCCAGACGCGGATCGAGGTCGACTGCACCTCGGCCTGCCGCCCGGTTCCCGAGAAGCCCACCGGGTCGGCCGTCAGCGGGCTCGGCGACTTGCCGACCTCATGGGGGTCCACCCCGTCGCCATGGACGAGGAACAACGCCGGGGCGACGAGATCGAAGGTCTCGTTCTGGAAGGCGAAGGAATAGATCCGGGCGAGGCAGGCGCCCGGAGCCAGCAGCTGCCGGGCCAGCAGCTGGTTCGCCGACCCGCGGTTCAGTCCGGGCGACGAGAAACTCAGGCGATAATCGTCTTCGTTCGGCGTGATGCTGATGTCGGTCATCACCCGCCCGAAGAGCCAGACGGTCGAGTCGGACAGAAGGGTTTCCGGGAGTTCTGTTGCCATGGGACTGGTCCTGCAGACGCAATAACTAGACGCTTAAAAATCGACTCGGATCATACTCTATTCCGGCATGGCTGTCCGCAGCGAATGCATGTGGCTCGCCCTGCCGGGCCGGGCCAGCCGGGGGCCGGGCGGGATCACCCCGACCCCCCGCAGGCGCAGGCAGCGCCCGACCACCGGCGCCAGGCGACCGTTGAATTCCTCCCGGTCGATGTCCTGCAGCATGCCGGCGAGGTCGTCGAAGCTGAAGTCGGTCGGGTCGATGCGCCGCCACAGGCCGATCAGCACCATGGCGGCGATTTCCCGCGTCTCGACCAGCGCGTGATAGAAGGGCTCCGGCTGGCGCTCGAAGGCGCGGGTGAAGCCGCGCCGCACATGTGTCTGGAGCGCCGGGTCGCGTTCCGCCCGCTCGGCCAGCCGCTCCAGCGACCGGGGAATGGCGCCGGCGGCCACCAGCATCTCGTTGTAGATCTCGACGAAGGCGTCGAACATCGCGGCGGTGAAGGGCTGGGCCAGATCATGCTCGCTGGTCCAGCCGCGCTGGAAATCCCACATGGTATGCGGGTTGTTCGCCATGCGGACCTGCTGGATCGGCGAGAATTCGGAGAAGCGGTTGAGCCGGTTCGAACTGTCGAGATCGCCGCCGGCCCCCTCCATCAGCTCGTTCAGCACGCTGTCGAAATGCAGCGCCGCCACCATCGAGGCCCAGTCGGCCGAAGCCTCGTGAAAGGCCTCGTAGTCGGCCGAGACGTCCCGCGGATCGAAGACCCCGCCGAAGCTCATCAGCAGCGCATGGCCGACTTCGTGGGCGATCACGTCGAAGTCGAGCGCCAGGTCTGCCACCGTGCCGTCCGGAAGCCGGCGCGCGCCCACCTCGAGATAGCCATAGCCCATCTGCGCATTCGGCCAGTCGTCGAGCGCGATCAGCTCCAGGCGGCGATAGCGCCGGGCGAAATGCCAGGTGATCGGGCGGCCGAGATAGCCCTCCCAGACATCGAGGGCAAAGCGCACGCAGCCGTAGAGATGCACCTGCCGGAAGCCGGGATCGGACGGCAGCAGATGGTCGAAATGCCCGTCCGGCCCCGGTGCGACATCGGGCAGCACCGGGCCACGCCAGCGCAGCATGTCGTCGGGGCCCTGCCCGTCGTAGGGCCGCTTGCCGGGTGCCGCGATCGTGTAGATCCGCGGATCCGCCGGCCCCGCCGTCACGGTCCCCACCCGCTGGGACAGCGGCACGGTTTCCAGCTGGGTCATCGCCCCCAGGGGCGACTGCGGGTAGAGCCGCACCCGCACCTTGGGCGGCCGCGGACTGGCGGGGGGGCGTGATGGAAAGCCGCGGGGCACCTCGGTCATGGCCGTCTCGCTTCCTCGTCGTCTGCGGGTGACAGTGTCAGGTAATCCTGTTCGCGGCGCAGCAGCCGGTGCAGCGCCTGCCGGTCGCCGAGGCCGAGCGAGCGGGCGACCGCCTCGGGAGACTCGCTCGCGGGCTGCAGGCGCCGCCGCGCACAGAGCGCCTCGATCAGCCCGGGAAGGGCCGCCTCCTGCAGGACCGGCTCGCGGATCGCGGCGAGGCACTGCCGCTTGGCCTCGGCCCGCCGCGCCAGCCGCTCGTAGCGCCCGTCGAGCCGCAGCGCGTCGAGCACCGCGCCCGCCAGCTCGGGCATCGCCGCCTCGACCGCGGCCAGGAGCCGGTCCTCGTCGGCCATGGCGCGGATGAGCGCCTCCGGCCGCGCGCCGACCTCCGCCAGCCAGGCGGCGAAGGAGGCGGCGGTGGCAAGGCCGAGGTCGGCGCGCAGGTCCTCGAGCAGCTGGTCCGGCGCCTCCATGTCTTCCGGCGCCCCGTCCTCTCGCCCGCCCTCCGACCCGACCGCCTGCCGCGCCGCCCGGCGGGCATAGGCCCGCGTCATCTCGCGCTCGAAGCGCGCCGGATCGAGCCGCAGCTCGTCGAGGACCGCGGCCTCTCCCGGTCCCGGGGCCTCGCTGCGCCGCTCGAAGGCCGCCACCGCCTGCCGCCAGTGGCGGCTGTCGGCGAAGTCGAAGGCGATCCGCTGCCCGCCGCCCGGCTCCGCCGCGGCCGCGGCCACCGCCTCGAGCAGGGCCAGCGCATCGCGGCGCTTGAGGTCCACCCGCCCGGATGGCAGCCAGGCCCCGAGCGCCGCCGCCTCGCCCCCGAGGCCCGCGGTGCCCGCCTCCGCCAGAAGCCGCGGCCAGGTCAG
>ERZ500977.43-NODE-43-length-31401-cov-7.013144_pt1 | contig 31401 bp, 28 predicted proteins | sample MGYA00248863_ERZ500977 | MGnify/ENA primary metagenome ERZ500977 (study PRJEB25958, sample SAMN03398581) | human skin metagenome | study: EMG produced TPA metagenomics assembly of the Human Skin Microbiome Metagenome (human skin metagenome) data set.
CACCCCCACGCCGGCCCTCCGCCGCCGCAGGTCCAGACAGTCTCTGAGGCGGGCGCCCCCGCCGGGTCACGCCGGCGGCGGGTAGCGCTTGCTCGCCTCCAGGGTATCGAGGTTCATGTGGTTTCGCATGAACCGCTCGGAAGCCTTCTGGAACGGCTGGAAATCCCACGGCTGGTATGTCCCCTGGCGCAGGGCCTCGTAGACCAGATGGCGCCGCGCCTGGCTCTGCCGGACGGCGGCGTCATAGGCGGCGAGATCCCAGCGCGCGATCGCCGCCGCCTGCATCCGCTCCAGATCGGCCCGGCGGGCGGGGTCGGTGGCGAGGTTCACCCGTTCCTCCGGGTCGGCGTCGAGGTCGAAGAGGAGCGGCGGGTCGAGCGCGCAGAGCACGAGCTTCAACGGCCCGTCGCGCAACGCCACGATCGGGGCGGCCGAGCCTTCCGCCGCGTACTCCATCGGCACCGGCCCGCGTTTCCCGGCCGCGGCGGCGACCAGGCTCTCGCCATCGACCCAGGGCGCGACGGCCTCGGGCGGAAGGCCGGCGAGCTCGCAGAGGGTGGGGGTCACGTCGAGCAGCGAGACCGGCGTCGCAACCCGGCCCGGCCGCAGGCGGCCCGGCGCCGCGATCATCAGCGGCACCCGGACCGAGGGCTCATGGAAGCCCATCTTGAACCACATCCCCCGCTCGCCCAGCATGTCGCCGTGATCGGAGGTGAAGAGGACGATCGTGTCCTCGGCCATGCCCCCCGCCTTCAGGGTGTTCAGAAGCCGGCCGATCTGGGCATCGATATAGGAAATATTTGCGAAATAGCCGCACCGGGCGTCGCGGACATGCTCGGGCCGGATCTCGGTCGCCGCATGATCGGCCGCGATCATCAGCCGGCGCGCATGCGGATCCTGGTCGGTGAAGGCAATCGGGGGAACGGCAGGCTCCAGCGCCGGGCAGTCGGCGTAGAGATCCCAGTATTTCCGCCGGGCGACATAGGGATCGTGGGGATGGGTGAAGCTGACCGTCAGGCACCACGGCCGCGCATCCTGCCGCCGCGCGAGGTCGCGAAGCCGGGCCTGGGCCTGGAAGGTGACCTCGTCGTCGTATTCGAGCTGGTTGGTGGTCTCGGCCACCCCGGCTCCCGTCACCGAGCCGAGATTGTGGTACCACCAGTCGATCCGCCGCCCGGGGTCGCGATAATCCGGGGTCCAGCCATAATCCGCCGGATAGATGTCGGTGGTCAGCCGTTCCTCGAAGCCGTGGAGCTGGTCGGGGCCGACGAAATGCATCTTGCCCGACAGGCAGGTCCGGTAGCCCGCCCGGCGCAGGTGGTGGGCGAAGGTCGGGATGTCGGCGGCAAATTCGGCGGCATTGTCATAGACGCCGGTGCGGCTCGGGAGCTGGCCCGTCATGAAGGAGGCCCGGGCCGGGGCGCAGAGGGGGCTTGCCGTATAGGCCGCGTCGAAGCGGGTCGAGCGCGCCGCCAGCGCCCGGAGATGCGGGACATGCAGGAAATCGGCCGGGCCATCGGGAAAGAAGGTCCCGGCCAGCTGGTCGACCATCAGGATCAGGAAATTCGGGGAGGTCATCGCGTGAAACTGCCGGCTGGGGAAGGGTCGCCTGTGGAGGAGGGCGCGCGCCCCGCCTGATCCCGGGGGGGCGCACGCGCGCCGGCCCCTGCCCGGCGGTCGGCGAGGGGCGGCGCCTGCCGCAGGCCGGCAGGGTCAGGATGTCAGAGGCCGAGTTCGGCCTTCACGGCCGGCAGGCCCGGCTCGCCCGACAGCGTGGTGACGCCGGCGAGCCAGCCGTCCAGCGCCGCCGGATTCGCCTTGATCCAGCCGGCGGCCGCCGTGTCGGCAGCCTCACCGCCGAGGATCTCGTTCATCATCTGGTTTTCCATGTCGAGCGAGAAGGTCAGCTGCTTGAAGAGCTGCGCCGCATTCGGGCAGTCGGCGGCGAAGCCCGGCCTCGACAGGGTATAGACCTCGGCGCCGCCATAGTTCGGCCCGAAGACGTCATCGCCCCCCGACAGGTATTTCATCGGGATATTGATGTTCATCGGATGCGGGGCCCAGCCGAGGAAGACGATCCAGTCCTGCTTCTTTTCCGCCCGCGCGACCTGGGCGAGCATCGCCTGTTCGCCGGTCTCGACCAGCGTCCATTTTCCAAGGCCGTATTCGTCAGCGTCGATCGCCTTCTGGATGTTCTGGTTGGCGGCGGCACCGGCCTCGATGCCATAGATCCGGCTGTCGAACTTGTCGGCATTGGCGGCGAGGTCCTTGAAGTCGTCGACCTCCACATAGGTGGGGACGGCCAGCGTCATCTTGGCGTCGCCGAGGTTCTTCGCCAGCACCTCGCCCGACTTGTTCGCCGCCATGGTCTCGCGGGCGGCCGTCTGAGCCGGCATCCAGTTGCCGAGGAAGACATCGATGTCGCCGGTCTTCAGCGCCTCGAAGCTGACCGGCACCGACAGGGTCTTGATGTCGGTGTCATAGCCGAGGGCCTCGAGGAGCGTGGTCGAGATGGCATTGGTCGAGGTGATGTCGGTCCAGCCCGGATCCGACATGCGGATCTTGCCGCAGCTGGCGGGATCGGCGGCAATGGCCGGGGCGACGGCGAGCGCCGCAAGAGTGGCCGTGGTCGCAAGCAGGCAGGTCGCTAGCTTCATTAGGCAGATCCCCCATGTGACAGGACGGTGGCTGCCGCCGGCTTGAGGTCGAAGGCAGCCGCGAGAAGCGTCCGGGTATATTCCCGGGTCGGCGCGTCGAAAACCGACGCTCCATCGCCCGTCTCGACCACATGTCCATTCTGCATGACCAGAATCTTGTGCGCCAGCGCCCGGACGACGCGCAGGTCATGGCTGATGAAGACATAGGCGAGGCCGTGGCGGGCCTGCAGGCTGCGCAGGAGCTCGACGATCTGCACCTGTACGGTCATGTCGAGGGCCGAGGTCGGCTCGTCGAGCACGACCACCCTGGGATTCAGGATGATCGCCCGGGCGATGGCGATGCGCTGGCGCTGGCCGCCGGAGAATTCGTGCGGGTAGCGGTCGGCCGTGGCCGGGTCGAGGCCCACCTCGCGCAGGATGGCGGCCACGAGATCGGCCGGCCGGCCCGGCAGGCGGTGCACGCCGAGACCCTCGCCGACGATCTGGCCGACCGTCATCCGCGGGCTGAGCGAGCCGTAGGGGTCCTGGAAGACCATCTGCATGTCGCGCCGGATCGGGCGCAGCGCGGGGCCCTGCAACCCCTGGATGTCGCGGCCGAGGAACACGATCGGCCCCTCCGAGGGCAGGAGGCGCATCAGGGCGAGGGCGAGCGTCGTCTTGCCCGAGCCGCTTTCGCCGACGATGCCGAGCGTCTCGCCGGCCCGGAGCGAGACGCTGGCGCCGTCCACCGCCTTGACGTGGCCGACCGTCCGGCGCAGCAGCCCGCGCCGGATCGGGAACCAGACCCGGAGGTCGCGGGCCTCGATGACCGTCGGGGCGTCCCCGGGAACCGGCCCGGGCAGCCCGGTCGGCTCGGCGGCCAGCAGAGCCCTGGTATAGGGATGGTCGGGACGGGCGAAGACGCGCTCGGTGGGGCCGGTCTCGACGATCTCGCCGGCCTTCATCACCGCGACCCGGCTGGCGATCCGGCGGACGATGCCGAGGTTGTGGGTGATGAACAGCATCCCCATCTGCCGCTTCTTCTGGATGGCGGCGAGAAGGTCGAGGATCTGCGCCTGGATCGTCACGTCGAGCGCCGTGGTCGGCTCGTCGGCGATCAGGATGTCGGGGTCGTTCGCCAGCGCCATCGCGATCATCACCCGCTGGCGCTGGCCGCCCGAGAGCTGGTGGGGCAGGGCGGAGAGCCGGTCCTGCGGGTCGCGGAGCCCCACCTGCCGCAGGAGCTCGATCACCCGGTGCCGGGCCGGTCCGCCGGTCAGGTCCTGGTGGAGGGCGAGGCTCTCGCGGATCTGGGCTTCGATGGTGTGGAGCGGGTTCAGCGAGGTCATCGGCTCCTGGAAGATGAAGCTGATGTCGTTGCCGCGGGTGGCGCGCAGCACGGCCGCGGGGGCGTGGAGGAGATCGCGGCCGAGATAGCGGACAGTCCCGTCGACCTCGGCGCCGTCGGGCAGCAGGCGGACGGTCGAGAGGGCGGTGACGGATTTTCCCGAGCCGCTCTCGCCGACGAGGGCGAGGGTCTCGCCGGGGCCAAGGTCGAAGCTGATGCCGCGCACGGCCTCGGTCCGGCGGCCATCCTGGGTGAAGGCGATGCGCAGGTCGCGGACCTGGAGGAGGGAGGGGGTCACGCGGCGGCTCCGGACAGGCGGGGGCGGCTCACCGGAAGGTCTTCCGCGGGTCATAGGCGTCGCGGACGCCCTCGAAGATGAAGACGAGAAGCGACAGCATCACCGCGAAGACGATGAAGGCCGTCAGCCCGAGCCAGGGCATGGTGATGTTGTTCTTGCCCTGCAAGGCCAGCTCGCCCAGCGACGGATAGGAGGGCGGCAGGCCGAGGCCGAGGAAGTCGAGCGCGGCCAGCCCGCCGATGGCGCCGGTGATGATGAAGGGCATCATGGTGAGCGTCGCGACCATGGCATTCGGCAGCAGGTGGCGGGCCATGATCGTCCAGTCGCCCACGCCGAGCGCCTTGGCCGCGCGGACATATTCGAAGTTGCGCGCGCGCAGGAATTCCGCGCGGACGACGCCGACGAGCGAGGTCCAGGAGAAGAAGGCGACCAGCAGCGTGAGCAGCCAGAAGTTCATCACGAAGACCGCCGACAGGATGATGATGATGTAGAGCGAGGGGATGTTCTGCCAGATTTCGACGACCCTCTGGAAGGTGAGGTCCACCCAGCCGCCGAAATAGCCCTGCGCGGCGCCGGCGACGATCCCGATCACCGAGGAGATGCCGGCGACGACGAAGGCGAAGAGCACCGAGATGCGGAAGCCGTAGATGACCCGCGCAAGGACATCGCGCGCCTGGTCGTCGGTGCCGAGCCAGTGCAACCGGTCGGGGGGCGAGGGGACGCGCTCGACCTCGTAGTTCACGGTGGTGAAGGAATAGGGGATCGGCGGCCAGAGCATCCATCCCCGGTGGACGGGTACGCCCGCGACGGTGCCGGAGGCCGCCGCCTCGGCCATGGCGCCGGCGGGATCGTCGAGGCAGGGCGCGGCGCCGCCGGTGCGGATCAGGCACTGGACCTCGGGGGTTCCGTATTCGGCCGCCATCGGAAACTCGCCGCCGAAATCGGTCTCGGTGTAGAGCCGGAAGATCGGCAGGCGCAGCTCGCCCCGGAAGGAGACGAGGATCGGCTTGTCATTGGCGACGAACTCGGCGCAGAGCGCGACGACGAACAGGAGCCCGAAGATCCAGAGCGACCAGAAGGCGCGCGGGTTTGCCCGGAAGCTGCGCCAGCGGCGGCGCTGGAGGGGGGAGAGCGTCATGTCAGGCGTCCCGCTTCTCGAAGTCGATGCGGGGATCGACCCAGGCATAGGTGAGATCCGCGAGGATGCCGACCAGCAGGCCCATCAGCCCGAAGACATAGAGCGTGCCGAAGACCACCGGATAGTCGCGCTGGATCGCCGCCTCATAGCCGAGCCGCCCGAGGCCATCGAGCGAGAAGACGGTCTCGATGATGAGCGAGCCGGCGAAGAAGATCGAGATGAAGAGGCTCGGGAAGCCCGCGATCACGATGAGCATCGCGTTGCGGAACACATGGCCGAGGAGGACACGCCGCTCGCTCAGGCCCTTGGCGCGGGCGGTGACCACGTATTGCTTGCGGATCTCCTCGAGGAAGGAGTTCTTGGTCAGCAGCGTCAGGGTGGCGAAGGCCCCGATCGTGGAGGCGATCACCGGCAGGGTGATGTGCCACAGATAGTCCAGGATCTTGCCCGTGGTGGAGAGCTCCGCCCAGTTGTCCGAGGTGAGGCCCCGGAGCGGGAAGATCTGCCAGTAGCTGCCGCCGGCCAGGAAGACGATCAGGAGGATGGCGAAGAGGAAGGACGGGATCGCATAGGCGACGACGATGACGCCGGAGGTCCAGGTGTCGAAGGCGCTGCCGTCCGCGACGGCCTTGCGGATCCCGAGGGGGATCGAGATCAGATAGGCGAGGAGCGTCGACCAGAGGCCGAGCGATATCGACACGGGCATCTTTTCCAGCACGAGGTCGACGACCGAGATCGAGCGGAAATAGCTCTCGCCGAAGTCGAAGCGCAGGAAGTTCCAGATCATGATCAGGAACCGCTGCCAGGCGGGCTTGTCGAAGCCGAACTGTTTCTCCAGATCGGCGATGAAGTCCGGGGGCAGGCCCTGCGCGCCGCGGTATTCGGCCGAGCCGCCGCCGCCGGTCTCGCCGCCGCCGCCGCCGGTGATGCGATCGGTCGCCGAGGCGTCGCTTTCCAGCCGCGCCACGATCTGCTCGATCGGGCCGCCCGGGACGAACTGGATCAGGATGAAATTGACGAGCAGGATGCCGAACAGCGTCGGCACCACCAGCAGCAGGCGGCGGAGGAGATAGGCGGCCATCTAGCGAAGCGCGCCCTCTGCCCTGAGCCGCTCGTACTTGGCCTGATCCCACCACCAGGCCTCGTCGCCCCGGGAATAGCCGGGGGGCGTATCGGGATGGCCGAAGACATCCCAGTAGGCGAGCCAGTAGCTGGCCTTGGAGAAATGCGGCACCCAGATCTGCATGTGGCGCAGCACCCGGTCGAGGGCGCGGACGCGGGCCTCCATCTCGTCGCGGGTGGTGGCCGAGATGATCTCCTCGATCAGGGCATCGACGCCGGGATCGGAGACGCCGGAGAAATTGTAGGTGCCCGGCTGCGCGGCGCCCTGGCTGCCGTAGAGGGTGCGCAGCTCGATCGACGGGCTGAGCGACATGACGAGCCGCCCGGGCATCAGGTCGTAGTCGAAATTCTTCTGGCGCTCCTGCATCTGGGCGGGGTCGATCATCGAGAACCGGGCGTCGATGCCGATGCGGCGGAGATTGTCGACGAAGGGGGTGATGATCCGCTCCATCGACGGGCTGTCGTCGACGATCTCGATCGAGAGCCGCTCGCCCGCCGCATTCTGCCGCAGGCCCCCGGCGCCGACCGTCCAGCCCGCGGCGTCGAGCAGCGCGGAGGCGGAGCGGACGGCCTTGCGATCAAGCTGCTGGGGCCCGTAGACCGGCGGGACGAAGGCCGTCTCGGTGAAGATTTCTGGCGGGATCAGGGCGCGGTGGCGCTCCAGCACCGCCAGTTCCTCGCCCTCGGGCAGGCCGGAGGCGGCCATCGGCGAATTCTCGAAGAAGCTGGTCGTGCGCTTGTAGGAATCGTACATCAGCGCCTTGTTCGACCATTCGAAGTTGAACATTGCGGCGATCGCCTCGCGCACGCGGGGGTCGCTGAACTTGTCGCGGCGCAGGTTGATCCAGAATCCCTGGGTGCCGGCGGGGCGCGCATCCGGGATTTCCGCCGTCTTCACCCAGCCTTTGCGCAGGGCCGGGAAGTCGTATTCGGTGGCCCAGGCCTTCGAGAAGAGTTCCTCGTGGAACAGGTACTGGCCGGATTTCAGGGCCTCGAAGGCCGCGGTATAGTCGGCAAAGTATTCATAGACATAGCATTCGAAATTCGAGAGGCCGACGTTCACCGGCAGCCCCTTTCCCCAGTAGTCGGGGTTCCGGCAATATTTGATCGACCGCCCGGGCACGGCCTCGGCGACCACGTATTTCCCGGAGCCGACCGGCGGGGTCATGGTGGACTCCTCGAAGGGCACGGTGGCGTAATAGTGCTTCGGCAGGATCGAGAGGCCGCCGACGAGGGCGGGCAGGTCGCGCTTGGCCGCCGCCTCCGCGAAGGTGAACCTGACGCGATGCGCGTCGAGCGCCTCGGCCGAGGTCACGTCCTGCAACATGATGCGGTACTGCGGATCGCCCTTGTCGCGCAGCGTCTCGAAGGTGAAGACGACATCCTCGGCGGTGATCGGGACGCCATCGGAAAAGCGCGCCTCGGGGCGCATCTCGAAGAGGACCCAGGACCGGTCCACAGGATATTCGATGGTGCTGGCGATCAGGCCATAGGACGCGTCGGGGTCGTCCGAGGCGCCGGTCAGCAGGCTGTCGTAGAGCAGGCCGAGGCCCTGCGCGGGCTCACCCTTGAGGATGAAGGCGTTCAGGCTGTCGAAGGTCGAGGAGGCGCCCGTGCCGCGCCAGCGCATCGTGCCGCCCTGGGGCGCGTCGGGAGTCACATAGTCGAAATGCTTGAAATCCGGCGGATACTTGAGCTCCCCGAATGTCGATATCCCGTGACTGCGGATCACATCCTCGGCGAGGCTTCCCGTTCCGGTCGCGAGTGCTGCCGCAAATGCGAGGGCGGCAACCGCGGTACGGACGCGGGTGGCGAGGGAGGACGCTGGGGTCATTCGGTGGGTCCGGCCTGATGCGATCCCCGCACTCTACTGCGGAACCCGGGCGCGTAAAGCCGTTCCGCCGTCGCGACACGACAGTTTGGAACGCGATTGCGCGAGGCGATGCAGGCCGCAGCCGATACATGTCATGCGATGCCGCAGGGCCCGCGCGCCGGTGCCTGCCGGATCCCCGAGGGAAGACGCCTCAGTGCGGGTGCGGGAAGCTCGTCAGATAGGCGATCAGGTTCGCGCGATCCTCGGGCTTCGGCAGGCCGGCGAAGGACATGGTGGTGCCGGCGGCGAATTTCTTCGGGTTGAGGAGGAAGTGGTAGAGATCCTCGCCCGACCAGGTGCCACCGAGACCGGGGATCGCGGCCGAATAGCTGAAGCCGGCAACTGTGCCCTTGGGCCGGTCGACCACGCCGTCGAGATGCGGGCCAACCGCATTGTTGCCGTCGATCTTGTGGCAGGCGGCGCATTTCTTGAAGACCGCCTCGCCCTTGGCGGCATCGCCGGCGGCGAGGATGGCCGCAACGTCTTCGGCAGGGGCGCCCCCGGTGTCGCCGCCGGCGGCCTCCCCGGTGTCGATCTGGAAGACGACCTGCTCGCTCTCGGTATTGTAGAGGCCATGCGCGGCGGTCTGGATCAGGATGAAGACAAGAAGGCTGCCACAGACGGCACCGACGATCTTGGTGACTTCCAGCTGATCCATGGCTTCCGAACCCTCACTTCGCCCCGTCCGCTTCGCGTCGTCGGGGCCGAGCCTCGCTGCTGCCGGAGGTTCTAGCCGCATCCCGCGGGCGAACGCAAGCGGGGCTGCGGCAGTTGCGGTGCTTCTGTTTCAGTTGCCTGCGCCTCCCGCCGGGCCCGGGCAGGAGGCGGGACCTCAGGGACGCGCGCCGGCAGGGCCGGGATCAGGCATCGTAGGCGGTGCGGGCGCGGGGGGCAGCGCCCCCGTGACCCCTGGCGCAGGGCGTCAGGGACTCCGTCGCGATGCCGCGGACCTTGGCATCTTCGGAATACATGCGGATCGCCTTCAGGGCCTCGGCATAGGCGTTGCGCTCCTCGCAGGCTTCGAGCCACGCGGCCTCGACGACGGCAAGCGCCGCGTCGAGGGCAGCCTCAGGCGAGCCCTGCACGCTGTCGTGGGCGGCGCGGGCATTGGCGCGCAGCAGCTGGCGGCGGTTCTCGCAGGGCGTCGCGAGCGGCTGGATGACCGGACGCACGGCACGTTCGGGGCCGGAAGCCAGGGTCGCGTCACCCCCGAGCCGGCCGAAGAGCGCGCGCAGGGCGCCCCGCACCGAGCCGGGCAGTTCGGGAGAGAGATCGGCGAGGAAGACGTCTTCACGAGACCTGAGCATTGGACCGTACCTCCTGTGAAACGACCGGATTTTCCGGCTCTCGGGGCATCGGGGCCATGGGGCGGCGGTGCTCCCGGATCGCAGGATTAATTACGACATGATTGATCGTGATTATCAAGCATGAATGCGGGAGGGCGGGTTTCTGAAAATTAAACCGCGCACATTCAATGGTTTGATCGGGGCAGAAGACGAAATCCGTGTCGGGAAGTAGGAGCGCATTCCCTGCAGGGGCGTGTTGGGAGAAGGAAGTAATCGCCGACGCTGCCGGATTTGGGAACCCTTCACCTTTCCGATACGTTACCGTATCTCGATCGGGCTGCTCGTGATTCGCGGAGCGGCGCCAGTGTCGGGGGAAACGACGATCATGGTACGCACCTATTCGGACTGGGCGCTGGTGGCGGCCGCCTTCGGCCTGCTTGCATTCATCCTCATGTCGCCCACCGGAAGCTTCGTCCGGCATTCGGCCGATGGCCGGGAGGCGGGACCGGGGGTTGCCGTTGTCCAGTCGGAGGCACCGGGGCCGCTCGCCGGACTGAGCCCCGCACCGCTGGAGTGAAACCGCTGCAATGACGGGGCGCGGGGCGCGCCGTCGTCCACAGCTACAGGCATGCGCAAGGGCGGCGTGGACGGGCATACCCCGCCCACGCCGCCCTTTTCCGTCAGGTCAGGGGATCAGCCGGGGCAGCCGATCGGGACGCCGATGGCATTGCCGTATTCGGCCCATGACCCGTCATAATTCCGCACCTGCCACCCGAGAAGCCGCGACAGGGCGAACCAGGTATGGCCCGAGCGCTCGCCGATGCGGCAATAGGTGATGATCGGCCGGCGGCCGTCGATGCCGCGGGTGGCGAGGATGCGGCGCAGTTCGGCAACGGGCCGGAACCGGCCATGCCCGTCGACCAGCGCGCCCCAGGGCAGGCTGATGGCGCCGGGCACATGACCGGGACGCATCGCCCCCTCGTCCTCGCCCGGCGGCGCGGTGCGCAGCCCCGCATATTCCTCGGGCGACCGCACATCGAGCAGGATCTCGTCGCTGCGCCCCTCGGCCGCGGCGAGCACGTCCGAGAGAAAGGCCCGGTGGGGCAGGGGCGTCCCGCGCTCGGGGCCGGTCAGCGTCAGGGTGCCATGCCTGGGCGCGCTGCCGCGCCGGGTCAGCGGCCGGTCCTCGGCCAGCCAGGCGGCGCTGCCCCCGTCGAGCAGGCGCACGTCGCGGACACCGTGGAGCACGGCGACCCAGGCGCCGAAGGCGGCGAACCAGTTGTGGCAGTCGCCGTGGAAGACCACGGTCGAGTCGTCGTCGGCCCCGGCACTCTGCAGCAGCTGCTCGAACCGGTCGCGCGGCACGACATCGCGCCGCTGCTGGTCGAGCAGGTCGCGCCGCCAGTCGAGGCGCAGGGCGCCCGGGATCGCGGGGGCGGTCGGATCCGGGTCGAGGTTCACTTCCAGGACCACGGGGGCCGCTGCCGTGCCGAGCCGCGCCGCGAGCCAGGCGGGGCTCACGAGATGCGGGCCATCCGTGCGCCCGGCCGTGTCCCGCGCACGCAGGAAGGCATCTTCTTCAATATCATAGGCGTTCATGCGCGCCTCCTTTCGCGGCGCCAGACTGTCCCGGGCCATGCCCGCACCGCAAGGGAAGAGGATTCCAAATTACCCGATTAACACGGCTGATTTTATCGTATATTGGCCGGTGGCGAGACATGCTTTCCCGGAGGACGTGATGGACCTGATCGACCGCAAGATTCTCGTCGCGCTGCAGGCCGACGCGACGCTGTCGATCCAGCAGGTGGCGGATCGGGTGGGCCTGTCGCAGACGCCGTGCTGGAAGCGCATCCAGAAGCTGGAGCAGACCGGGGTGATCCGGCGGCGGGTGGCGATCGTCGATCCGGCGGCGCTCGGGCTCGGGCTCAGCGTCTTCGTGGCGATCACGACCGACGACCATTCCCCGGGCTGGCGCGACCGCTTCGCCGAGGTGGTGACGGCGCTGCCCGAGGTGATGGACTTCTACCGGATGGCCGGGGAAGTGGACTATCTGTTGCGGGTGGTGGTCCGGGACATGGCGACCTATGACACCTTCTACAAGCGGCTGACCGGGGCGATCCCGATCAAGATCGTCACCTCGACCTTCGCGATGGAAACGATCAAGTCCACGACGGCGCTTCCGGTGGACACGACCACACGCTAGACAAAAATTCTACCCGATCGTCCGCAGGTGAGGGCTTCCTCAGGACATTGGAACCCTTATAGGCTTTCGGCACCATGATTTCCTTGAAGACGAAATACGCGATAAAGGCCCTGATCACGCTTGCCGAAGCCCAGGCGGCCGGGGTGCCGTCCATGCGGATCGAGGAGATCGCCGAACGGGGGGGCACCCCGAAGCGGTTCCTCGAGCATATCCTGCTGGAAGTGAAGCGTGCCGGGATGATCGGCAGCCGGCGCGGCCGCGAGGGCGGCTACATGCTGATCAAGGATCCCCACCAGATTTCCATCGGCCAGATCCTGCGGCAGGTGGATGGCCCGATGGCGCCGCTGCCCTGCCTGTCGCGCCGGGCCTATCAGCGCTGCGCGGACTGCGTCGACGAGGAAAGCTGCCGGATCCGCGAGGTCTTCGGCAGCGTCTTCGCGAACTATCTGCTGCTGATCGAATCGCTGACTCTCGCCGACCTGATGCGCGACGAGGCCCAGCTGCTGATGTCCGAGCCGCTGACGAAAAGCTAAAATGTTGAGATGGCGTAAATTATTTTTGCGCCCGGCCTCTTGCTAAACTCGACTGACTCTGTCGTCATAGTGGGAAATTAACGGAGGTTCCCGTGCTCCACTCCCATTCCGCTGCCCATCGCCGGACACCCGGTGTTCCCGAAGCGCGCCATGGCGAGGCCGTGGCTGCGATGGCCCATGTGCAGTTTGACATGTTCGGCACGATTCACATCCATGGTGCCAGCTTCGACGGGCCGGCGCCGGAGCCGGTCGACTTCGGCGCGCTCTGGCGTGACGTCCGGGACCGCCTCGCCGGCGGCTTCCGCCGCCTGGGCCTCGGTGCCGTCCTTGCCGGGCTTGCCCTTGGTGCCGCGCTGACGCCGGGCGAGGTCCGGGCCCAGACCCTCCTCAACGTCTCCTACGATCCGACGCGGGAACTCTATCGGGACTTCAACGCGGCCTTCAACAAGCACTGGCAGGAGGCCGGCAATCCCGCCCTGCAGATCCAGACGTCGCATGGCGGGTCGGGGGCGCAGGCGCGGGCGGTGATCGACGGGTTGCAGGCGCAGGTCGTGACCCTCGCGCTCGGCAGCGACATCGACGCCATCGCCAGCAAGACCAGCAAGATCCCCGCGGACTGGCAGGCGAAGCTGCCGCACAATTCCGCGCCCTACACCTCGACCATCGTCTTCCTGGTGCGGGACGGCAATCCCAAGGGGATCGAGGACTGGAGCGATCTGGTCGAGCCGGGGATCCAGGTCATCACCCCGAATCCCAAGACCTCGGGCGGGGCCCGCTGGAACTATCTCGCGGCCTGGGCCTATGCCTCGGATGCCTTCAAGGGCGATGACGCCAAGGTCCGGGAGTTCATCGGCAAGCTCTTCGCCAACGTGCCCGTGCTCGACACCGGCGCCCGGGGGGCGACAACAACCTTCGCCCAGCGCGGCATCGGCGATGTGCTGCTCGCCTGGGAGAACGAGGCCTATCTCGCCCTCGAGCAGCTCGGCGAGGACAAGTTCGACATCGTGCGCCCGACGATCTCGATCCTCGCGGAGCCGACGGTGGCCCTGGTGCCCGGCAACATCTCCTCGGAGGAGCAGGGCAAGGCTGCGCAGGCCTACCTCGACTATCTCTACAGCCCCGAGGGGCAGGCCATTGCGCTGAAGCATTATTTCCGCGCCTGGGATACGAGCGCGGCCAATCCCGAGGATGTGGCGCGTTTCCCCGAGCTGAAGCTCGTCTCCATCGACGACTTCGGGGGCTGGGCGAAGGTGCAGCCGGAGCATTTCGGCGACGGCGGCATTTTCGACCAGATCTACGTCCCGAAGTAAGGTCGCGGGCGAACAACAAGAGTAAGAGTGGCTGTACATGAAGTCCGATCGCTGGCGATTGCATCATCCATCCCCGATGCCGGGGTTCCGTCTCTCCTTCGGCATCACGATGTTGATGTTGTCGCTGGTGGTTCTTATCCCGATCGGCGCCCTGATCCTTCAGGGCGCCGGAATCGGTTTTTCGGAGCTGTGGCGGCTCGTCGCGACGGAACGGATCCGCGCGGCGCTGTGGCTGTCCTTCTCGGTGGCCTTCGCGGCGGCTGCCTTCAACCTCGTCTTCGGCCTCGGCCTCGCCTGGGTGCTGACCCGCTACGACTTTCCGCTGCGCCGGTTGATCGATTCGACCGTCGACCTGCCCTTCGCACTGCCGACGGCCGTGGCCGGCATCGCCCTGACCGCGCTCTATGCGCCGAACGGCAGCTTCGGCAGCGCGCTTGCGGCCATCGGGATCAAGGTCGCCTACACGCCGCTCGGGATCTGGGTGGCGCTCGTCTTCATCGGGATCCCCTTCGTCGTGCGCACCGTCCAGCCGGTGATCGAGGAACTGGAGCGTGAGGTCGAGGAAGCCTCGGCCACGCTCGGCGCCAGCCGGCTGCGCACCTTCCGCCGGGTGATCCTGCCCACCCTGACCCCGGCGCTCCTGACCGGCTTCGCCCTCGCCTTCGCGCGGGGCGTCGGCGAATACGGCAGCGTCATCTTCATCGCCGGCAACATCCCGCAGGTCAGCGAGATCGCCCCGCTGCTGATCGTGATCCGGCTGGAGGAATTCGACATGCCGGGCGCCATCGCCATCGCGCTGGCGATGCTCGGCATTTCCTTCGTGATGCTGCTCGCCATCAATCTCATCCAGGTCTGGAGCCGCGCAAGGACCGGAAATGTCTAGTTCCTCCACAACGACCCTGCCGCTCCCCCCGCGGGCGAGCGTCACCACCGAGCCGCAGTGGCTGCGCATCACCCTGACCCTCGTGGTGCTGCTCCTGCTGGCTGCCCTCGTGCTCGCGCCGCTGGCGGAGGTCTTCGGTCAGGCGCTGGCGCAGGGCGTCGGGGCCGCCATCACGTCGCTGAACGAGCCCGATGCCTGGTCCGCCATCCGGCTGACGCTGATCGTCGCGGCCATCGCCGTGCCGCTGAACGCGGTCTTCGGCATCGCCGCCGCCTGGGCGATCACCAAGTTCGACTTTCCCGGCAAGGCCTTCCTCATCACTCTGATCGACCTGCCCTTCTCGGTGTCGCCGGTGGTGGCGGGCCTCTGCTTCGTGCTGCTCTTCGGGAGCACGGGCTATTTCGGCCCCTGGCTTGCAAGCCATGACGTGAAGATCATCTTCGCGATCCCCGGCATCGCGCTCGCGACCATGTTCGTGACCTTCCCCTTCGTCGCGCGCGAGCTCATCCCGGTGATGCAGGAGCAGGGCCGGGCCGAGGAGGAAGCGGCGCTGACCCTCGGCGCCACCGGCTGGCGCACCTTCACGACGGTGACGCTGCCGAACATCCGCTGGGCGCTCCTCTATGGCGTGCTGCTCAGCAATGCCCGGGCGATGGGGGAGTTCGGCGCGGTATCGGTGGTCTCGGGGCGTATCCGCGGCGAGACCACGACCATGCCGCTGATGATCGAGATGTTCTACAACGAATACATGTCGGTGGCCGCCTTTTCCATGGCGGCGCTGCTGGCGCTGCTGGCGCTCGTCACCCTGGCGCTGAAGTCGGGGCTGGAGTGGCGCTATTCCGACCAGCTTGCCGCAAGCCACCGCCATTGACCGGAGTCCGTTCCATGCAGATCGAAATCGAGGAAATCGCCAAGGATTTCGGGCCAACGACCGCGCTCCGGCCGGTCAGCCTGCTGATCCCCTCGGGCGCGCTCGTGGCCCTGCTCGGGCCGTCGGGCTCCGGCAAGACCACGCTCCTGCGCATCCTCGGCGGGCTTGAGTTCCCCACTCAGGGCCGGGTGCGCTTCGACGGCCAGGACGCGACCGCGCTCAGCGTGCAGGAGCGCCGGGCGGGATTCGTCTTCCAGCATTACGCGCTGTTCCGGCACATGACGGTCTTCGAGAACATCGCCTATGGCCTGCGGGCGCGTCCGCGGGCGACACGTCCACCGAAGGCCGAGATCGAGCGGCGCGTGACCAAGCTTCTCGAACTGATCCAGCTGCCCGACATCGGCGGGCGTTTTCCCGCGCAGCTCTCCGGCGGCCAGCGGCAGCGCGTGGCGCTGGCACGGGCACTGGCGATCGAGCCGCGGATGCTGCTCCTCGACGAGCCCTTCGGGGCTCTGGACGCCCAGGTGCGCAAGGAGCTGCGCACCGGCCTGCGCGAAATCCATGACCAGACCGGGCTGACCACGGTCTTCGTCACCCATGATCAGGACGAGGCGATGGAACTCGCTGATCTCGTGGTGGTGATGTCGATGGGGCGCATCGAGCAGGTGGGAACCCCGCGGGACATCCGCAGCCGGCCGGCGACGGATTTCGTGCGGGATTTCGTCACGACCGCCTGAGCGGCACGAGAACCCCCGCGGCCTGCACCTGCGCCGCGGCAAAGACGCGCTCGGCCCCAAAGGGGCCGTTGACGAGCGCGAGGCCCGAGCCGGTCATGCCGCGCGCTGGCTTCGGAACGAAGCCGACCTCGTCGATGCGCGGGCCGAGCGGGCGCAGGCCCTCCAGCAGCGCGGCGTGCCGGCCTTCGGGCAGCAGCGGATACCAGACGAGCACCGCCGCCTCGGGCCAGCGGGCGATGAGCCGCCGCACGAAGGCGGCCGCGGCCGCGTATTCGGTCTTCACCTCGTAGGACGGATCGACCAGCACCAGCCCGCGGCGCGGCTTTGGCGGGGCAAGGGCAAGCAGGCCCTCGTAGCCGTCGCGCCGGTGGACGGCAATGGCCGGGTCGGTGCCGATGGCGCTGCGCAGGGCGGCATGTTCGCCGGGGTGCAGTTCCATCAGCACCTGACGGTCCTGCGGGCGGAGCAGGGCGCGGGCGACGAGCGGCGAGCCGGGATAGGCGCTCGGCCCATGGGCGGCGCGCGTCGTGGCGAGCGCATGGCCGAAGGGCGTATCGGCCGCAGCCGTGATCCGGGCGATCCCGGCCCCGGCCTCGCCCGTCCGCGCCGCCTCGGGGGCGGCGAGGTCGTAGAGCCCGCGCCCGGCATGGGTCTCCATAACCGTCAGGCCGCGGGCCTTGACGGTCATCCGGGCCAGAAGCTCGGCGAGGACGATATGCTTGTGCAGGTCCGCCGGACCGCCGGCATGATAGGCGTGCTGGTAGGAGAGCATGTCCGCCGCGTCCGGGGGAGGGGCGTGATCCCCGCCGGGAGGCCGGCGGGGATCGGGTGCGTCGCGGGCTGGCCGCTCAGAAGTGCAGCGCCTTGGCCTGCCGGATCTGGGGCAGGTCGTCGAGGGCCTTCAGCGCCTCGGGGCTCACCGCCTGGTCGACGCCGAGCAGCGCGATCGCCTCGCCGCTCTTCTCGCGCCGGCCGAGGGAGAAGGTCGCGATGTTGATGCCGAGGTCGCCGAGCTTGGTGCCGAGCGCGCCGATATAGCCCGGGATGTCGGCATTGGTGGTGTAGAGCATGTATTTCATCGGCTCAGCCTCAAGGTTGATCCCCTTGATCTGGATGAACCGCGGCTTGCCGTCCGAATAGATCGTGCCCGCGACCGCCCGGGTCTGTTCCTCGGTGGTGACGATCAGGCGCATGTAGGACCCGAAGGCACCCTGCGCATCCTTGCGGGTCTCGGAGATGAGGACGCCCCGCTCGCGCGCGACGACCGGCGCCGAGACCATGTTGACCCCGCCCTCGCCGACGAGCGGCTTCAGCAGGCCCGCGGTCAGCGCGGCGGTCAGCGGCTTGAGGTTGAGCTGGCCCACCTCGCCGACATACTCGATCTCGATCTCCTTGATCGCATGTTCGGTCACCTGGCCGGCGAAGCTGCCGAGCATGCTGGCAAGGTCGATCCAGGGCTTCAGGATCGGGGCTTCCTCGGCGGTGACCGAGGGCGCGTTGATCGCGTTCGAGATGGCGCCCTGCATCAGGTAGTCCGACATCTGCTCGGCGACCTGCAGCGCCACGTTCTCCTGCGCCTCGGTCGTCGCCGCGCCGAGATGCGGGGTGCAGACGACATTGGGCGCGGTGAACAGCGGGTTCTCCTTGGCCGGCTCGACCGAGAAGACGTCGAAGGCGGCCCCGGCGATATGGCCGGACTTCAGCGCCTCCGCCAGCGCCGCCTCGTCGACGAGCCCGCCGCGGGCGCAGTTGATGATCCGGGCGCCCGGCTTCATCTTCGCGATCCGTTCCGCCGAGATGATATTGGCGGTCTTCTCGGTCTTGGGCACGTGCAGCGTGACGAAATCGGCGCGCGCGAGCAGGTCGTCGACCTCCTCGACCCGCTCGATCCCGAGCGCCTGGGCGCGTTCGGCCGAGAGGAAGGGATCATAGGCGATCACCTTCATCTTGAGGCCGATGGCGCGGCTGGCCACGACCGAGCCGATGTTGCCGGCGCCGATCAGCCCCAGCGTCTTGCCGGTGATCTCGGTGCCCATGAAGCGCGACTTCTCCCACTTGCCGGCCTGCGTCGAGGCGTCGGCGGCGGGGATCTGGCGGGCGCAGGCGAACATCATCGCAATGGCGTGCTCGGCGGTGGTGATCGAGTTGCCGAAGGGGGTGTTCATCACCACGATCCCCTTCGCCGAAGCCGCGGGGATGTCGACGTTGTCGACGCCGATGCCGGCGCGGCCGATGACGCGCAGGTTGTCGGCCTTGGCGATCAGTTCGGCCGTGACCTTGGTGGCGGACCGGATGGCGAGGCCGTCGTAGTTGCCGATGATGGCGGCGAGCTTCTCTGGATCCTTGCCGAGCTTCGGCTGGAAGTCGACCTCGACGCCGCGATCGCGGAAGATCTGCACGGCGGCATCCGACAGTTCGTCGGAAATGAGAACCTTGGGCATCTGGATGCACCTCTGCTGTCGGCGGGCGCACGGGCCCGCCGTTGTCAGGGAAGGGGGAAGATCAGGCGCGGGCGGCGGCGAAGGCCCAGTCGAGCCACGGCCCGAGCGCCGCGACATCGGCCGTGTCGACCGTCGAGCCGCACCAGATGCGCAGGCCCGGAGGCGCGTCGCGATAGCCGGCGATGTCGTAGGCGACGCCCTCGGTCTCCAGCAGCTTCGTCAGCTTCTTGACGAAATCCCGCTGCGCCGCCTCGTCCTCAGCCGCGATCTCCGGATCGGTAATCGACAGGCAGACCGAGGTGTTGGACCGCGCCGCCGGATCGGCGACGAGATTCTCGATCCACGGCGTCCGGTCGACCCAGCCCTGGATCGCGGCGAAATTCGCATCCGCCCGGGCGCGGGTGGCCTCGAGGCCGCCGATCCCTTCCATCCACTCGAGCGCGTCCACCGCATCGGCGACGCAGAGCATGGAGGGGGTGTTGATGGTCTCGCCGGCGAAGATGCCCTCGATCAGCTTGCCGCCCTTGGTCATGCGGAAGATCTTCGGCAGCGGCCGGGCGGGGGTGTAGGTCTCGAGCCGCTCGACGGCGCGGGGGCTGAGGATCAGGACGCCATGCCCGCCCTCGCCGCCCATCGCCTTCTGCCAGGAGAAGGTGGTGACGTCGAGCTTGGCCCAGGGCAGGTCCTGCGCGAAGGCCGCCGAGGTGGCGTCGCAGAAGGTGAGCCCCTCGCGGTCGTCGGCGATCCAGTCGCCGTTCGGCACGCGGGCACCGGAGGTGGTGCCGTTCCAGGTGAAGCAGACGTCGGCATCCTTGCGGACCTGCGTGAAGTCGGGCAGCGCGCCATAGGGCGCGGTCAGCACGCGGGTGTCCTCGAGCTTCAGCTGCTTGGTCGCGTCGGTGGCCCAGCCCTGGCCGAAGCTCTCCCAGACCAGCATGTCGACCGGGCGGGCGCCCAGCATCGACCACATCGCCATCTCGAAGGCGCCGGTGTCGGAGGCGGGCACGATGCCAACGCGGTAGCCGGCGGGGACGCCGAGCACGCGGGCGGTGCGCTCGATCGCGTCCTTCAGCTGCGCCTTCGGCTTCGCGGCGCGGTGGCTGCGGCCGAGGAAGGCGCGCGCGGCGACCGCCTCGATGGTCCAGCCGGGGCGCTTCGCGCAGGGGCCCGAGGAGAACTCGGGACGCGCGGGCTTGAAATCGGGTTTGACAGGGGCCGCGAGTGTCACGGCAGCGGGGGTCTGGCTCATCGGCCAACTCCGTCTTCAGGGCGAGTCCACTGAGCCCGCCCCGCTCGCCCTAGTCCGAGGTCGGTGCCCGCAGCTCCGATAGTCGATCGCGGGGGTTCTGCCAAGCGATTCTGCAAGACCCCGGAATTCGGCTGATGCCGAGGGGCGCCAGACCTGCCGGAGGACAGCGCCGCCCCCCGGAGCAGAGGGGCGCAGATCGACCGTCACATGACTTCGGAGCTGCTGGCCGTTTTGCGGTCCACCGCGAAGGGACGCGGCCCTTTCCCCGGGATTTTCCCCGGATTCGTGAGCCTTGTCGCGACATTGCTTTTGCCTGCCGCGCGAATACGTGGTTATGCTGCACCGCAATGAAAGCCCAGGATTTCATCGGAGACCCGCAGGAGGCCGCCGTCAGCCTTGGCGCCGGCGCGGCCGTGCGCGATGTCGTCTATGGCGCGCGGGCCATGCGCCTCGCCCGCGTGCTGGCGCTCGGGTTGCCGGTGCCCGCGGGCCATGCGCTCTCCTTCGCGGCGGTGCGCGCCCTCGCCGAGGGGGCGGCACTGCCGGACCTGCCGGGGCTCCTCCGGCCGGGTGGCCTGCTCGCGCTGCGCAGCTCGCCGCAGGAACGGGGCTGGGGGGAATCCCGGGCGCTCCTCGACATCGGTATCTCGGATCTCACGCTCGCGGCGGTTGCCGCAGAGATGGGCCGCGCGCGGGCGCTCGCCATCTATCGCCGGTTCGTCCCGGCCTTCGCCTTCATGGTGCACGGCATTGCGCCGGAGGATTTCCGCGACTCGCCCGGGGCCGATCCGCGCGCCGCGATCGACGCCATGCTGGCGCAGTACCGCGAGGAAGTCGGCCGTGCTTTTCCGCAGGAGCCGCAGCGCCAGCTGGAGGACGCGGCGAGGGCGATGGCCTTGGCCTGGGATCGCTCCGCGGCCCGGCTCATGCGGCAGGCGCGCGGCGCCCCGCCCGAGGCGGGCCTCGGGCTCGTGGTGCAGGAAATGGTGCAGGCCCGCGATCCGGCGGAGCCGGCCGGCGACGCGCCGCTCGGGACCGGAATCCTGCAGGCGGTGAGCAGCAGCACCGGCGCCCCGGCGCGGCAGGGGCGGTTCTCGCCGGCGGGAGAGACGGCCGCGCGCCCGCTCGAGAGCCTGCCGGCGCCGGTGCTCGACCGCCTGGCGGCCATGGTCGGCACGCTGACGGCGGCCCTTGGCGATGCCTTCGCCGTCGATTTCGCCGTCTCCGGCGAAACGCTGGCGATCCTCGACGCCACGCCCGTTTCGCGCGGCGCCCGGGCCGCGGTGCGCATTGCCGTCGATCTTGCCCATGCCGGGGCCATCACCCGCGAGCAGGCGCTGCTGCGGGTCGAGCCGCGGAGCCTGATCGAGCATCTGCATCCGCAGATCGACCCGAAGGCGCCGCGCGACGTCTTCGGCCACGGCCTTGCCGCCAGTCCGGGTGCCGCGACGGGGCGGATCGTCTTCGACGCCGAGGCGGCGCAGGCCGCGGCCGCCCGCGACGAGGCGACGATCCTGGTGCGCAGCGAGACGAGCCCCGAGGACATCCGCGGCATGCATGCGGCCCGGGGCGTGCTGACGCTGCGCGGCGGCATGACGAGCCATGCGGCGGTGATCGCCCGCGGCATCGGCCTGCCCTGCGTGGTGGGGGCGGGGGAACTCCGGATCGACGCGGCCGCGCGCCGGCTGACGACGATCGACGGGCGGGTCTTTGCCGAGGGGGCGACGATCACCCTCGACGGCACCAGCGGCGAGGTGATGGCCGGCGCGCCGGCGACCATCGCCCCCGAACTGGGCGGTGCCTTTTCGGACCTGCTCGACTGGGCCGACGATGCGCGCGACCTCGGGGTGCGGGCCAATGCCGACACGCCCGCCGAGGTCAAGACCGCGCGGGAATTCTGCGTCGACGGCATCGGCCTCTGCCGGACCGAGCACATGTTCTTCGACGAGAGCCGCCTGCGCGTGATGCGCGAGATGATCCTCGCCGATGGCGAGGCGCAGCGGCGCGCAGCCCTCGACCGGCTGTTGCCGATGCAGCGGGCCGATTTCGTCGAGATCTTCGGCATCATGCGCGGGCTGCCGGTGGCGATCCGCCTGCTCGACCCGCCGCTGCACGAATTCCTGCCGGCCGAGCCGGAGGAGATCGCCGTGCTGGCGGGCGCCATGGGCCTGCCGGTCGCGCAGGTCTCCGCCCGGGCGCGCGAACTGGCGGAAGTGAACCCGATGCTCGGCATGCGCGGCGTGCGCCTCGGGGTGGTGATGCCCGAGATCTACGACATGCAGGCGCGGGCGATCTTCGAGGCGGCGATCGCCGTCAACCGCGACGCACAGGCGCCGATGGTGCCCGAGGTGATGATCCCGCTCGTCTCGGCCTATCGCGAGGTCGAACTCATCAAGGCGCGCGTCGATGCGGTGGCGGCGAAGGTCCGGGCCGAGCAGGGCGTGGCCCTCGACTTCCGGCTCGGGGTCATGGTCGAGACGCCGCGGGCCGCCCTCCGGGCCGGCGATCTCGCCGCCTCCTCCGCCTTCCTCAGCTTCGGGACCAACGACCTCACGCAGATGACCTACGGGCTCAGCCGCGACGATGCCGGGCGGTTCATGCGCGACTACGTGAACCGCGGGGTCTTCCGCGAGGATCCGTTCCACTCGCTCGACCTCGAGGGGGTGGGCGAGCTGATGCTGATGGCGGCGCGCCGGGGGCGGGCGCGCAACCCCGACCTGACGCTCGGCCTATGCGGCGAGCATGGCGGCGATCCCTCCTCGGTGCGCTTCTGCAAGCTCGCGGGGTTTGACTATGTCTCCTGCTCGCCGTACCGGGTGCCGATCGCGCGGCTGGCGGCGGCCCAGGCCTGCATTCTGGCGCGCATCTCGCCCGAGACCTTCCCCGGGGAATAGACCCCGCCGCCCGCTGCCGATGGACGCCTGCGCATGACTGCCCTGCCGAGTGATGTCGAGACCCTCGCCGCCGGCGGCAAGGGGGCGCTGGCGCGGAGCCTGACCGCGCTGGAGACGCGTCCCGACGACCCGGCCCTCGCCCGGCTCCTCGATGCCGCCTGGGCGGCGCCGAAGGGCGCCGCGATCGGGCTGACCGGGCCGCCGGGCGTCGGCAAGTCGACGCTCGTCAACGCGCTGATCGCCCGGCTGCGCGCACGGGGCGAGACGGTGGCGGTCATCGCCGTCGACCCGTCGTCGCGGCGGAGCGGCGGGGCGCTCTTGGGCGACCGGACCCGGATCGAGACCGACCCGGAGGACAGCGGCGTCTTCGTGCGCTCGATGGCGGCGCGGCGGCGTCTCGGGGGGGTCGCGGAATTCACCTTTCCGGCCGTCGTGCTGATGCGCGCGGTCTTCGACCGGGTCTTCGTCGAGACGGTGGGCGTCGGCCAGTCCGAGACCGAGATTGCCGATTGTGCCGACCTGACCGTCTTCTGCGCGCAGCCGGGGTCGGGGGATGCGCTCCAGTTCATGAAGGCGGGGGTCATGGAGGTGCCGGACCTCGTCCTCGTCACCAAGGGCGACCTCGGCCAGCCGGCAGACCGCGCCGCCGCCGATCTCCGCGGGGCGCTGTCGCTGGCCGCGGGGGGCACGGAGATCCCGGTGGCCATCGTCTCGGCGCGCACCGGCGCCGGGCTGGATGCCGGGATCGCGGCGGTGGACGCGGCCCTTTCGGCGCTGCCCGGGGGGCTTGTCCTGGCCGACCGGCGCCGGCTCCAGGCGCGGGAATGGGCCGAGAGTCAGGTCCGCGAATCATTCGGCAGCGTCGGCCTCCGGCAGCTGGCGCCGCGCATCGCCGGTCTTGACAACCCGTTCAGTGCCATCGCGGGCCTGCGGAAGGCCGCGACTCAGGCGGTTCACGAAAGTCTTAAAGGACTTTGAATCTCGTCCGCTTTCGCGTCGATCGGCGGGGTCACGCCGCTTTTGCGATTGGCGGGAATCCGCTGGCACTTCCGGATCTCTGGACTTTCAGGCGCTTGGACTGACACAAACCAACCCGCAGCTGCGTTGTTTCGCAATGCAGCATGAAACTCGGCGCCTGGGGGGCGACGGGCGACGAGGGGATGAGGGATGGAAGCCACAGCGACCAAGACCCGCCACTGGCGGATGGCGGCAGCCACGAAGGGCGTTGCCGCCATGCTCCTGATCGCGGCAACCACGGCCGCCATCGCCGGCTCCGGGGACAAGGGGGATGCCGCAGGCGACCAGTTCAACCGCGCCATGACCCGTGAGCAGCAGGCGCTGCGCACCGGCAGCGGCACCCGCATCGGCGAGCTGATCGAGGCCACGCGCCCGAAGGCCCGGGACGGCGAGCAGGTCACGGTCGCGACGCGCAGCATCGCGACGGCGCCGGTGTCGCTCACCCGGAAGGGTCCGGCCGTGACCGGACCCGCGAAGCTCGATTTCGCCTCGCTCGATGCCCTGCCGGCCGTGAAGGGGGACGCCCAGTGGCAGTGCCTCGCCACCGCGATCTATTTCGAGGCGCGGGGCGAGCCCGTGTCCGGGCAGGTCGCCGTCGCAGAGGTGATCCTGAACCGGGTGGAAAACCCGAACTATCCCGATACCGTCTGCGCCGTCACCAACCAGGGCGTCGGCACGGCCGGGCGCAGCTGCCAGTTCTCCTATGCCTGCGACGGCCGCTCGGACGTGATGGCCCCCGGCGCGGCACGCAGCCGGGCCGAAAAGCTCGCGGCTCTGATGCTGGCCGGGCGGGCGCGCACGGTGACTTCGGGCGCGACGCATTTCCACACCCGGGCCGTGCGCCCGGGCTGGTCGGGCCAGCTGGTCCGCACCACCGCGATCGGCCACCACGTCTTCTATCGCTGACGGCCGCCTCCGCCCGCCTCGCGGCGGTCCGGACGGGGCCTCAGTCGGCAAAGGTCTGCACCAGATAGACATCGCCGCAGGCCGGGCCGCCGGGGTCCACGCCGAGGCCGCTGCCGATCCGCTGGAAGCGGGGGGAGAGCAGCGCGGCGCGGTGCTTGGGCGAGGCGAGCCAGCGCGCCACCGTCTGCTGCGCCAGGCTGCCGTAGGTATGCATCGGGACCGGTTCCCGCGTGTCGCCGTAGCGGAAGGCGCAGCCCTGGCCGCTCGTGGCGATCGGACGGCCGAGCAGCTGGAAGATCTTGTCGCGGGCGATATTCTCGCCGGCCTGACGGTAGGCGACGCCCTCGCGGTGCAGGCGTTCGCGCAGGGTCCGCTGGCCCGGCACCGGCAGCACATGGCTGTGGGTGCGGAGGCGGGCCATGTTGCGGGCATGCTGGATCGCCGCTCCGGTCAGCGCCGGATCCTCCGCCAGGGGCGCGAGCCCCTGCGCCCGCCGGGCCGCATTCGAGAAAAAGCGCAGGGCCTCGGCGAAGAGCCAGGGATCGGGCGTGCCCGCCATGACGGGCGCGGTCCATGCCGACGGCAGCCCCTCCGACGCCCGGAGGCCGGCAGGCGCCAGCAGCGCCCCTGCCATTGCCGCGGCGAGTGCCAGCCCGGCCCGTCGTCTCCGTCTCCGCATGCCCTGTCCCCCGTCTTCGCCCGAAGCCTGCCCTGCAATCGGTTTACATCCGGCAACCGGGCTGCGGCGCTTGCGCCGGCCTCGGCCAGAAGGGTTAACATCCGCCCGCTCCCTTGCTGCGCGGGGGGGCCGGCGGTATCACCGAACCCATATTCACGGTGGGGTGCAATGGACGAAACCGCTCAGGCCTTCGAGCATCCGCATGCGCGGGCTTCCGCCACCCATGCCGGACCGCCGCTCGACCGCATCTCGGTCCGGGACTACGTGCGCGAGATCGAGATCGGCGCCTTCCGCTCGGAGCATGGCGTCACCCAGCGCCTGCGCTTCAATATCGTGCTGGAGGTCGCCCATCACGCGGCGGGCTCGGACGATGTCGACCGGATCGTCTCCTATGACGGCATCACCGATGCGATCGAGGCCGCGATCGCGGCGCAGCGGCTGAACCTGCTGGAGACGCTGGCCGAACGGGTCGCCGCCGGCTGCCTCGGCGACCCGCGGGCGGTGCGCGTCTTCGTCCGCATCGAGAAGCTCGACCGGATCCCCGGCGCCCTCGGGGTCGAGATCGTGCGGAGCCGGGTCGGCGCCGACATACAGCGCCTGCGGACCCTCTCGGAGGGCCCGGATCCGGCCGCGGTCCCGGTCCCCGTGCCGGCCGCGATCCGCATTCTCGTGCTGCCACCTGCCTGCGCCCTCGATCCGGCGTGGATTGCGGCGGCGGCGGACTGCCCCGGCGCACGCGTGACGATCGCCTGCGGTCCGGTTCCTGCCGCGGCCGCGATCGGGGGGGAGGCCGGTCGCCGGATCGCGCTGCTTGCGGTCGATCAGGCCGCCTGGGCGCTGGCGGGGCAGGACCCGCGCTTCGAGGTGGTGGCCTCGCGCACCGAGCTCGACTGGGCCGCCCGCACCGGGCGCCGCCCGGTCTGGGCGCCGGCGCAGATGCTCGGCGCCACCCGCGGGAGCGAGGCCCCGGCCGGGACCGGGCCGCGGGCCCTCGCCAGCTGGCTGGCGGCGGAGATCGGAGCAACGGCGGTCCTCGTCGCCGGCGAGCCTCCCCATGACACCCCTGACAGCCTGGAGCATCCCGCCTGATGGCCCGCATCGTCTTCGACCTCGACGGAACGCTCGTCGAATCCGCGCCCACCATCGCCGAGGCGGCCAACCGCCTTCTGGCCGAGCTTGGCCGTGCGCCCCTGCCGATCGCTTCGGTGCTGGCCTTCGTCGGCCATGGCATGCCGCGCCTCGTCGAGCGGGTGCTGACCGAGACGGGCGGTGTGCCCGGGAGCGACATGGCGCCGCATGTCGTGCGGTACCGCGAGATCTACGGCGAGGATCCGGTGACGGGCACGGTCGCCTATGACCATGTCGCCGAGGTGCTGGGCGCGCTGGCCGCTGCCGGCCACGGTCTCGCGGTCTGCACCCAGAAGGCCGATCCTCTCGCGCTGGCGATCCTGCAGAGCCTCGACCTGATGCCGCCGATCACCGCGCTGGCCGGAGGGGACAGCGTGGGTGTGCTGAAGCCCGACCCGCGGATGTTCCATTTCGCCGCGGACCAGCTCGGCGACGGCCCCGCGGTGATGGTGGGCGACAGCGAGACCGATGCCGCCACCGCCCGCGCCGCCGGCGTGCCCTTCCTGCTGCGGCGGGGCGGCTATCACCACGGGCCGGAGGCCGCGATGGCGGCGGATGGCGCGTTCGACGACTTCCGCGAGCTGCCGGGGCTGATCGAGGCCGTCCTTGCCCGCTGAGCCGGCCGGGCCGGGGGAGGGGCAGGGCGCCTGCCACCGGCCGCTGCCGCGGTCCGGGTGGCTGCGGCCGGCGGGCGCGGTCCCGCTTGCCGGAGGACCGCTGTGGTTCACCGAGGCCGTCCGCCACGAGGCCGGCCGGGCGCCGGTTCTGGTGCGGGCCGCGGAGATTCCGGCGGCGGAACTCGCCCGGATCACGGCGCCGCGCGCGCCGGTCTGCGGCCTCGGCCTCGACCGTCCGCGGATCATGGCGATCCTCAACGTCACCCCGGACAGCTTCTCGGACGGGGGACGCCACCTCGATCCGGGCCGGGCGGTCGCGGCGGCCGAGGCGCTGGCGGCGGAGGGGGCCGACATCCTCGACATCGGCGGCGAGTCGACCCGTCCCGGTGCGGCGGTCGTGCCCGAGGCCGAGGAATGCGCGCGCGTGCTGCCGGTCATCGCCGCGCTGCGCCGGGCCGGCTTCCCGCTGCCGATCTCGGTCGATACCCGCAAGCCCGGCGTGGCGCGGGCCGCGGTCGGGGAGGGGGCCGATCTCTGGAACGACGTGAGCGGCCTCGGCTATGCGCCCGAGGGCCAAGAGGTGGCCGCGGATCTCGGAATGCCGGTCTGCCTCATGCATGCGCAGGGCGATCCGCAGACCATGCAGGACGCGCCCGCCTATGGCGACGTGCTGCGCGAGGTCCATGCCTGGCTCTCGGCCCGGATTGCGGCCACCGAGGCGGCGGGCCTGCCCCGGGCGCGGATCCTGGTCGATCCGGGGATCGGCTTCGGCAAGACCGTCGCCCACAACCTGTCGCTGATCGCGGGGCTGGCGATCCTGCACGGGACCGGCTGCCCGATCCTGTTCGGCGCCTCCCGGAAACGATTCATTGGGACTATTGGCGGTAGCACGGACCCCGAGAGGCGGCTGCCGGGATCGCTGGCCGTCGCCCTCGAAGCCTTGCGTCAGGGAGCGCAGGTGATACGAGTGCATGATGTTGAGGCAACACGCCAGGCGATTGCCCTCTGGGAGGCGACGACCGCGGCGGAGTGAGTATCGAGGACGGGCATTCATGACGCGCAAGCTTTTCGGGACCGACGGAGTCCGCGGCCGTGCGAACGAGGCGCCGATGACGGCCGAGGTTGCGCTGCGTCTGGGGCAGGTGGCCGGGCGGCATTTCATGACCGCCGGCGGCCATGGCCACCGGGTCGTGATCGGCAAGGATACCCGCCGCTCGGGCTACATGCTGGAGAATGCCCTGACGGCCGGCTTCACCTCGGTGGGGATGGATGTCTTCCTCGTCGGCCCGGTGCCGACGCCGGCGGTGGGCTTTCTCGCCCGCTCGATGCGCGCGGACCTCGGCGTGATGATCTCGGCCTCGCACAATCCCTTCGAGGACAACGGCATCAAGTTCTTCGGCCCGGATGGCTTCAAGCTGTCCGATGACGACGAGGCGGCGATCGAGGCCCGGCTCGACGCGGCGCCGGACCTCGCCGAGCCGCTCGGCATCGGCCGGGCCACCCGCATCGACGATGGCCGCGGCCGCTACATGGAATTCGCCAAGACGAGCTTTCCGCGGGGCCTGCGCCTCGACGGCCTGCGCGTCGTGGTCGACTGCGCCAATGGCGCGGCCTATCGCACCGCGCCCGATGTCCTGTGGGAGCTGGGGGCCGAGGTGGTGCCGCTCGCGGTCTCGCCGAACGGCTTCAACATCAACAAGGACTGCGGTTCCACCCATCCGCATGTGGCGGCGGAGGCGGTCCGCACCCACCGCGCCGACCTCGGCATCAGTCTCGACGGCGACGCCGACCGGGTGATGATCATCGACGAGACCGGCCGGGTCGCGGATGGCGACCAGTTCATGGCGCTGATCGCCGACCGCTGGGCGGCCGAGGGCAAGCTCGCCAAGGGCACGCTGGTCTCGACGGTGATGTCGAACCTCGGGCTCGAGAAGCATCTGGAGGCCCAGGGCCTGGCGCTCGTGCGCACCGCGGTGGGCGACCGCTACGTGGTCGAGGAAATGCGCCGGGGGGGCTACAACCTCGGCGGCGAGCAGTCGGGCCATATCGTGATGACCGACCATGTCACCACCGGCGACGGCCTGATCGCGGCGCTGCAGTTCCTGTCGGCCATGGTCGAGACCGGGCGGCGCGCCAGCGAACTCGCCCGGGTGTTCACGCCCTTCCCGCAGCTCCTGAAGAACGTGCGCTACCGCAAGGGCGCGACCCCGCTCGACGAGGCGCCGGTCAAGGGCGCGATCGCCGAGGGCGAGGCGCGGCTGGGCGGGCGCGGCCGCCTCGTCATCCGCAAATCCGGCACCGAGCCGGTGGTGCGGATCATGGGGGAATGCGACGATTCGGTGCTCCTCGCCGAGATCATCGGCGGCATCGAGGCCGAGGTCGCCCGCTACGCCTGAACATCCGGCGGACGCTGCACCGCGATCGCGGCCACGTTTGCCCCGAGCGCACCGCGGTGAGGCGCCCGGTCACGGGGAGGCCGGCCCGGCGGCAGTCGGAGGCGCGTTCACGGGCGATGAACGGCGGATCCGCCAGCAGCAGGCGGATGCCGAAGTGCCGGCCGGGGATCGTGCGGAAATCCTTCACGCGCATCGCCCGACGGTCCGCACACCCGATGCGCCGGCCGTTGCAGGCGACATCTTCGGCGACATGGCTTGAGTGGCCCGGGCGGTGCCCAGGGTGGGAGCCCCCCTTCCGGATGGCCGATGCAGCCCCAGGGAGCGGGCGGTGCAGCCGCCGGCTCCCTCTGGCCGGCGCGGTCAGCCGCGCCAGGAGCGGACCGGGCCGCAGTCCATGTGGACGAAGTTCGACCGCCGGTAGATGCCGACGCCGCCGCCGTTGCAGGCGAAGGCCGCCCCGGAGATCTGGCCGATGTTGCGGCTCTTGAGCCGCACGTCCGCCGCCATCGCCTTCATGTGAAAGCTGTCCTTGGCGGCGCCCTTCAGGATCCGGTTGGTCTGCGGCGTGCGATAGCCGGAGATCATCAGATAGGGCTCATCGGTGTCCATCAGCTGCAGCGTGGCAGCGAGGTTGTCGATGTTGCGCGCGTCGTACTTCATCATCTTGTTCTGGCGCCAGTCGCGCATGAAGTAGGTGATCTCGTTGAGCACCTCGGGAATGTATTTCCCGTCGACGTAATAGATCGCATCCAGCGATTCGCCGGTCCGCTGGCTGTACATGCGGATGCGGCGGATGTCGCCGGCTCCCTTCAGGAACCCCGGGGACCGGGCATAGACGGGCGCGGCGACAAGGCTGCCCAGTGCTGCAAAGACGCCAAGGACCGACCGTCTGGTCGGCCTGAATTCTGGGGTGGTCATGGTTTCACTGCCTCGGTTCTGCTCTTGGGCGACTTTTGTCCGCGCCCTATTCACGTTTGATGGCACAGGACGGCAGGCATTCCAAGTCCCGCGCTGGGTCGCAACCGGAGGGGTCCGGCCTCGGCGGAAATCGGCCGAACCGGTTAACGTTTCGTTACCTCTGTTGACGGAGTTTTCGAGCCGGTTGCCGCTGGGCGTCGTTGGGGGTACCCTCGAGGGCAACCAAGAGCAGTCGAGAAAGTATTTCCGCATGGGTTCCGAGTTTCCATTCCGGGCGCTGGCGGCGCCCGCTCTCTTCAGTCTGGCGCTGGCCTTGCCGGGTTTCTCTGCCGCCGCCGACCCGGTCGGCGATCCCGCAGCCACGGGCCTGCCGGCTCCGGCGCCCGCCGTGGCGCCGGTCCTGCCGGTGCCGCCGGTGAAGCTGGCACCGGAGGCCGAGGCATTCCGTGCGGCCCTGCGGGCCGAGCTTTCGGGTGCGGATGACAGGCTCCTGGCGGGGATCGAGCAATTCTATGGCGCGCGCGACTGGCGGCCGTTCTGGAGCGAGCCGGGCTCGGGCCGGGCGGCGGCGCTGGTGGCCGCGCTCGGGTCCAGCCCCGCGCAGGGCCTGCCGGCCTATGACGTGGCGGGGGTCCAGGAGACCGCGGCCGGCGCTGCGGCGGCGGCGCCGGAGCTTGCCGCGAGCCGGGCCTATCTCGCCTATGCGGGCGATCTCACCTCCGGCGTGGTGACGCCCTCGCGCATCGACCCGGATATCGCGGTGCGGCCGAAGCGCCTCGATCCCGCCGCGCTGCTGGCCCGCGCCGCCGCTGGTCCGGTCGAGGCCGCGCTGGCCGGACTGGCGCCGCGCGACCCGGATTATGCCCGGCTCATTGCCGAGAAGGCGCGGCTGGAGGGCCTGCTGCGCGCCGATGCCTG
>ERZ500977.44-NODE-44-length-30542-cov-7.422639_pt1 | contig 30542 bp, 30 predicted proteins | sample MGYA00248863_ERZ500977 | MGnify/ENA primary metagenome ERZ500977 (study PRJEB25958, sample SAMN03398581) | human skin metagenome | study: EMG produced TPA metagenomics assembly of the Human Skin Microbiome Metagenome (human skin metagenome) data set.
CGCGCGGCGGAGGCCCCCCTGCGGCGTGCCATGCCGGCCCTTCGGGCGCTGCCCGCGGCCGCCACGCCCCGCAGGCGGCCGGGCGACTATGCGCAGGCGGTCATGGACCTCGGCGCCACCATCTGCACCCCGCGCGCCCCCGCCTGCGGCATCTGCCCCTGGTGCGCGCCCTGCGCGGGCCGCCGCCTCGGCATCGCCGCGGAGCTCCCGCGCAAGGCCGCCAAGCCCGTGAAGCCGGTGCGCCGGGGCACGGCCTATCTCGCGCTCCGCCCCGATGGCGCGGTGCTGGTCGAGACCCGGCCGGCGCAGGGGCTGCTCGGCGGCATGCTCTGCCTGCCGACCGGGGACTGGAGCGAGACCCCGCCCCCGCCGCGCCCGCCCGTCGCCGCGGACTGGCGCGACCTCGGGCTCGAGATCCGCCACACCTTCACCCATTTCCACCTGGTGCTCGGCCTCGCCCGCGCCGAGGTGCCCGCCACCACCCCCGGCGACTTCCGCCCAGCCGGGCCGGATCTGGCCGCCGCCATGCCGACGGTGATGCGCAAGGCCCTGCGCCTCGGCCTTGGCATCTGACTCCCCGGCATGGGCCGCACGCGACCAGCCGTCAGTCGTGGTCGGGGTGCTGGAAGCTCCGGACTTCAGCCTTGAAGGCGGCGTCGGCGGCCTGCTCGCCGGCCGGGCGCCCGGGCAGGGTGGCCATGGCGGCAATATCCATGACGCGGCTCTCGGTGCAGAACTGCACCGTCGGCGGGATCGCGGCGGGGGTGTCGAAGGCGCCGATCGCGAGATCGATCCCCGATGCGGTCTCGAAGGTGAGCGGGGTGCCGCAGTCGCGGCAGAAGCCGCGCCGGGCCTGGGTCGAGCTCCGGAAGAGCGCCGGCGCCCCCTTCGTCCAGACCAGACCCTCCACGCCGACGAGCGGCGCGAATTAGTTGCCGAAGGCCTTCTGGCACATCCGGCAATGGCAGAGGGACGCCCGGCCGAGATGCGCGGCCCGGAACCGGACGGCCCCGCACTGGCAGCCGCCGGTCAGCGCCATGGCCTCAGTCCCGCATCTCGGAGCGCACCTGCTGGCGCAGCACGTCGATCGGCACGCTGATGCCGTCGCGCCGGATGTGCCAGTAGGTCCAGCCGTTGCAGGAGGGCGCGCCCTCCAGCGCCGCACCGACCTGATGGATCGAGCCGCGGGCATCCCGCGCGACGAGCGTCCCGTCCGCCCGGATCCGCGCGGCATGGCGGCCGTTGATCGAGACGAGCGTCTCGCCCGCCGCCAGAAGCCCCCGCTCGACGAGCTGGCCAAAGGCCACCCGCGGCTCGGCCCGCTTCGGGGTGGTGATCGCCGCCACCTCGGCATCGAGCGGACGCACCGCCGCAATGCGCGCCTCCGCGACCGCCCGATACTCCGCCTCGCGCTCGATGCCGACGAAGCGCCGGCCGAGCCGCTTGGCGACGGCGCCGGTCGTTCCGGTGCCGAAGAAGGGATCGAGCACCACGTCGCCTTCGGAGGTCGAGGCGACGAGCACCCGGTGCAGCAGCGCCTCGGGCTTCTGGGTCGGATGCGCCTTCGATCCGTCGCCGGACTTCAGCCGCTCGCCGCCGGTGCAGATCGGGATCACCCAGTCCGAGCGCATCTGGATGCCCTCGTTCAGGGCCTTCATCGCGTCGTAGTTGAAGGTGTAGCGCGACTGGTCCGACTTCGCCGCCCAGATCAGCGTCTCATGCGCATTGGTCAGCCGCTTGCCGCGGAAGTTCGGCATCGGGTTGGTCTTGCGCCACACCACGTCGTTCAGGATCCAGAAGCCCGCATCCTGGAGCGCCGCCCCCAGCCGGAAGATGTTGTGATAGGAGCCGATCACCCAGATCGCCCCATCCGGCTTCAGGAGCCGCCGCGCCTCGCCGAGCCAGGCGCGCGAGAAGCTGTCATAGGCGCCGAAGGATGCGAACTGGTCCCAGGCGTCGTCGACGGCGTCCACCTTGCTGTTGTCGGGCCGGTGCAGGTCGCCGCGCAGTTGCAGGTTGTAGGGCGGGTCGGCGAAGATCAGGTCGACGCTGGCATCCGGCAGGCCGCGCATCACCTCGATGCAGTCGCCGGGCAGGATGACATTGGTCTCCATGGGCTTGACCTCACTGGAAATAATCGGCCTGCTCACGGTTCGCCTCCTGATTGCGTCACTTGGGTCGCGCAACCATGAGTCAAAGTGATTCGCGTGTCAAACACTTGGCGAATCATACATTGCAAGTGATTCGATACAACATCTTGCGGATTGGGGCGAAACTCTTGCGATGATGTTGCGTCACCCCGAGCCGGTCGAGGCCGTCGCGGTGCGCCTGCGTGCCGTAGCCCATGTTCTTTTCCCAGGCGTAGCCCGGAAACTGTTGCGCCAGTGCCACCATGATCCGGTCGCGGGTGACCTTCGCCACCACCGAGGCCGCGGCGATCGACAGCACGCGGGCGTCGCCTCCGACCACCGCCTGCGCGGGACAGGGCAGGCCGGGCGGCACATGGGCCCCGTCGACCAGGGCATAGGAGGGGATGACCCCGATCGCCGTGACCGCCCGGCGCATCGCGAGGAAGGACGCCTGCAGGATGTTGATCGCGTCGATCTCGGCGACGCTGGCGACCCCGAGCCCCAGCCGGGCGCTGGCCACCAGCTGGTCCAGCAGCGCCTCGCGCCGCCGTGCGCTCAGCCGCTTGCTGTCGTCGATCCCCTCCGGGACCGCGGACAGGTCGAGAATGACCGCGGCCGCCACCACCGGCCCGGCCCAGGGCCCCCGCCCCACCTCGTCGATGCCGCAGACAAGCGCCCCCGGCCGCGCATGGGCGTGTTCCAGGGTCAGGTCGGGTCGGATGGAGGGGGTGCGGGGCATCTGCGGTCAGAAGCCTGCAGGCGGGCGGGCGTCAAGGGGGAGATCGACCGCAACGGGCCCACGGAGCGTGGGACGCCATTCGCAGGCCGGTGCCGGGCGCCTCCGCCGCGGCGGCGGGCCGGGCCTTTTCCCGGACCGGGGGTCCGGAGAGGAAGCGCGGGCGGGGCAGACCCGGAGACCGTGCCGCGCGCGCGCGCGCGCCCCGCGCACATCGGGGCCGGCGGGTGCGGGAAGGCTCAGTAGCCCCCCCGTGCCCCCGCGGCCGAGAGACGCCGGTCGAGCAGCGACAGCACCCCGGTCGAGCCGGTGGCGCCCCAGCCCGCCCGGGCGGTGTCGGCCAGTTCCGCGTCGGCCAGCATCTCGCCGACCGAGCCGAGGAACTGCAGGCAGTAGTTCGCCGTCTCGTCGTCGCGGGCCCGCAGCGCCTCGGTCAGGAGATTGCGCGCCCGGCGCAGGTCCTCGGCGAGCGCCGAACGGATCGAGGCCCGGTCGAGGGTCATCTCGCCCGGTTCGGGGCGCTGGCGCGTCTCGGCATCGGGCAGCACGCCGAGGATGCAGGTCTGGAAGGCCCGCAGGCTCTCGATCGGCTTTTCGAGGCAGGCGGCGGCTCCGGCCTCCCGCGCCGCCTCGCGCCAGTCGTCGCGGTCGTTGCCGCTGACGGCGATGATCCCCTGCATCGGCAGCGAGGCCGTGGCGAGGTGGCTGATGAGCTCCAGCCCGCTGCCGTCGGGCAGGCCGAGATCCACCATGACCACATTCGGGCGATAGATCGCGAGATGGCGGCTGGCGGCATGCAGGCTGTCGGCGCGGCGCACCCGCGCGCCGCTTTCGACGGCATAGAGGCGGATCGCCTCGGACGCGCTGCGGCTGTCTTCGACGAGCAGGATTGTCACCGCGAACAGGCACTTGCGGCGGAAGCCGCCCAGCCCCGACAGGTCGGGGAGCGCAGGCTCGATGGGGGTTGTCATGAACGTCACTCCAGGCAAGGACGCGCAGTTGTGGCCGCCTCAGTGCTAAGAAGGACTTAACCACGATGGCGCCGACCGGCGCGCCCGGCCCGGGAAAAGCTCCGGGCCGGCTCCCGGAGGACCCGGCGCGGAGCGGTGCGGGCTGCCCTGCCCGGAGATGGTCCGGGACTGCGGCGGCGGAAGTCCGGCGCGGGATTTCCGGGGGCCCGGCAGGAGATCCGTCCCGCCCGTATCAGGGATACGGGCGGGACGGATCGATGCACCGGGGCGCGGGAAGACCCGCCGGACCGACCCGGCCGGGGCCCCGGACAGCCTGTCAGGCCGCCGCGGCGACCGCGCGCCTGGTCAGGACCCCGATCAGATGCGCCCGGTAGTCGGGGGTGCCGTGCAGGTCGCCGATCAGCCCGTCCGCCGGGACGCTCAGGCCCGCCACCGCACCGGGGCTGAACTCCGACGCCAGCGCCGCCTCGGCCTCCCGCCAGCGGAAGACGCCGCTCTCGGAGGCGCCGGTGACCGCCACGCCCACCCGGTCGGCGAATTGCGCGACGAAGACCCCGACCAGCGGGAAATGCGAGGCCGGCTGCTCGAACTTCTGGTAGGCGGCCGCCTGCGGGACGGGAAACCGCACCTCGGTCACGATCTCGCCCGGGTCGAGGGCGGTGGTGAAGAGGCCCTGGAAGAAGTCGTCGGCCGGGATCTCGCGGGTGTTGGTCACGATCGTTGCCCCGGTCGCGAGCGCGGCCGAGGGATAGCAGGCCGAGGGGTCGTTGTTGGCGATGCTGCCGCCGATCGTGCCGCGGTTGCGGACCGCCGGATCGCCGATCCGCCCGGCGAGATAGGCGAGCGCCGGGAAGCGCGCCTTCGCCTCCCGCGCCACCACGGCATGCCGCGTCGCCCCGCCGATGGCGAGGCTGCCCCCGGGCCCATCGCGCAGGCCGCTCAGGCCCTCGATCCCGAGCAGGCTGACGAGCACGGTCGGGCCTGCCAGCCGCTGCTTCATCGTCGGGATCAGGGTCTGCCCGCCGCTCAGCGGCTGCGCGCCCTCGTCGGCGAGGGCGGCCACGGCGTCTTCCAGCGTCTTCGGCCGGACGAGTTCGAATGCGTACATCTGGCGCCTCCCTCAGCGTGCCGCCTGGATCGCCGCCCAGACCCGGGCGGGCGAAACCGGCATGTCGATATGGTCCACCCGGATGCCGCCCCGGTTGAGCGCATCGAGCACCGCATTCACCACGGCCGGCGGGCTGCCGATGGCGCCGGCCTCGCCGCAGCCCTTCACCCCCAGCGGATTGTGGGTGCAGGGCGTCCGGCAGGAATGATCGACGGTGATGTTCGGCACGTCGCCGGCCCGCGGCATCGCATAGTCCATGAACGAGCCGGACTTCAGCTGGCCGTTCTCGTCGAAGGCGGTGTTCTCCAGGAGCGCCTGGCCGATCCCCTGCCCCACGCCGCCGTGAACCTGCCCCTCGACGATCATCGGGTTGATGACGTTGCCGAAGTCGTCGGCACAGGTGAAGGCGACGACCTCGACCTTGCCGGTCTCGGGATCGACCTCGACCTCGCAGCCATAGGCCCCGGCCGGGAAGGTGAAGTTCGCCGGATCGTAGAAGGCGGTCTCCTCCAGCCCGGGCTCGAGGCTCTCGATCGGGTATTTGTGCGGCACATAGGCTGCCAGCGACACTTCGCCCCAGGGCACGGAGCGGTCGGTGCCGGCGATGGTGAAGACGCCGTCCTTCAGCTCGATGTCCTGGTCGGACGCCTCCAGCAGGTGAGCGGCGATCTTCTTCGCCTTGGCGACGACCTTCTCGGTCGCCTTGACCATCGCCGCCCCGCCGACCGCGATCGAGCGCGAGCCGTAGGTGCCCATGCCGAAGGGAATGCGCCCGGTGTCGCCATGGACGATCTCGATCTGGTTCTCCGGGAGGCCCAGCATGTCGGCCACCACCTGCGCGAAGGTGGTCTCATGGCCCTGGCCATGGCTGTGCGAGCCGGTGAGGACCGAGATCGACCCGGTGGCATTCACCCGGATCGTGCAGCTCTCGTAGAGGCCGGCCCGGGCGCCGAGCGACCCGACGAGCGAGGACGGCGCGATGCCGCAGGCCTCGATCCAGGTCGAGAGGCCGAAACCACGGAGCTTGCCGCGCCCCGCGCTCTCGGCCACGCGCTCCTCGAAGCGCGCGAAGCCGGAGAGCTCATGGAGCTTGTCGAGCGTCGCGTGATAGTTGCCGGTGTCGTAGTTGACGGCCACGGGCGTCTGGTAGGGGAACTGGTCCGGCTTGATGAAATTCATCCGCCGCATCTCCCACGGGTCGATCCCCATCTCGCGGGCCGCCTTGTCGATGACCCGTTCCAGCTGGAAGGTCGCCTCCGGCCGCCCGGCGCCGCGATAGGCATCGACCGGCACCGTGTTGGTGAAGACCGCCTTCACGTTCACGTAGACATGCGGGGTCGCATAGGGTCCGGCCATCAGCGTACCGTGCAGATAGGTCGGGATGCAGGTCGAGAAGGTCGAGAGATAGGCGCCCATGTTGGCATGGGTCAGGGTGCGCACGGCCAGGAAACGCCCCTCGGCATCGAGCGCGAGCTCGATCCGCGTCACGTGATCGCGCCCCTGCGCGTCGGAGACGAAGGCCTCCGACCGGCTGGAGGTCCACTTGACCGGGCGGCCGACGACCTTGGCCGCATGGGTGACGAAGGCTTCCTCGGCGTAATGGTAGATCTTGGAGCCGAACCCGCCGCCCACGTCCGGGGCGATCACCCGCAGCTTGTGCTCGGGAATGCCGAGGACGAAGGCCCCCATCAGGAGCCGGATGACATGCGGATTCTGGCTGGTGGTGTAGAGGGTATAGTCGTCGGTGCCGCGGTCGTGCACGCCGATCGCCGCGCGCGGCTCCATGGCATTCGGCACGAGGCGGTTGTTGATGAGGTCGAGCGTGGTCACATGATGCGCCCCCTCGAAGGCGGCATCGACCGCGGCCTTGTTCTCCTCGATGAAGCCCCAGTCGTAGCAGAGGTTGTCCGCGAGGCTGTCGTGGACCCGCGGCGATCCCGGCTCCAGCGCCGCCACCATGTCGACCACGGCCGGCAGGTCCTCGATGTCGAGGACGACCGCCTCGGCCGCGTCCCGCGCCTCGGCCAGCGTCTCGGCGACGATGGCGACCACGGGATCGCCGACATGGCGCACGTAGTCCTCGGCCAGGATCGGGTGGCGGGGCTCCTTCATCGGCTCGCCGTGGCGGTCGGTGACGAGCCAGCCGCAGGGGATCGACCCCTTCTCGCGGAAGTCGTCGCCGGTGAAGATCCGCACCACCCCCGGCATCGCCGCGGCGGCCGAGGTGTCGATGGCGCGGATGCGGCCATGCGCCAGATCGGAGCGGAGGAAATGGACATGCGTCTGCCGGGGCAGGTCGATGTCATCCGTGTAGCGGCCGGCGCCCGTCAGGAACCGCACATCCTCGCGGCGTTTGGAGCTGGCGCCAATACCGAAGTCCTTTGGCATGCTTGCCTCCCTGAAGTCATTTCCCGTTCCAGGGCCGGCACGGCCCTGCCGGGTGTTATCGGTCTGCCGGCGTCACTCCGCGGCGAGCGGCCGTGCCGAGAGCTGTGCCGCTGCCGCCGCCACCGCCCGCACGATGTTGTGGTAGCCGGTGCAGCGGCAGAAGTTGCCCTCGAGGTGGCTGCGGATCTCGGCCTCGCTGGGGTCGGGGTTGTCGCGCAGCAGCACCGCCGTGCTCATGACCATGCCCGGGGTGCAGAAACCGCACTGCAGGCCATGGCAGTCCTGGAAGGCCTGCTGGATGACGCCGAGGCTGCCGTCGGCATTCGCCATGCCCTCGATCGTCGTGATCTCCGCGCCGTCACATTCCTGGGCGAAGACGCTGCAGGATTTCATGGACAGCCCGTTCACATGGACGGTGCAGGCGCCGCATTGCGAGGTGTCGCACCCCACATGGGTGCCGGTGAGGCCGAGTTCCCTGCGCAGGAAATCGACGAGGAGGGTACGCCCCTCCGCCTGGCCCGCCATCGGCCGGCCGTTCACGGTCATCTGGATCTGGGTCATGCCTGGATCTCTCTCCCTCAATTCTGTCAGCCGACGAGCCGCTTGAGCCAGCTCTTCTTGCCCTCCGGCGGGGTGTCGCCCTCCGGGGCCCCGGCTGTCTCCTCGTCCGGTCCCTCCACCGCCGTCTGGAAGCGCTGGAAGAAGTCGTCGGCCATCTTCTTGGCAAATCCGTCGATGATGCGGCTGCCGAGCTGGGCGAGCTTGCCGCCGACATTCGCGGCCACGTCGTAGGAAAGCTCGGTGCCGCCGCCCTCGGCATCGCGGAGCCGCACGTCGGCGGAGCCCTTCGCGAAGCCGGCCGCGCCGCCCTTGCCCTCGCCGGCGATGGTGTAGCTCTCGCCCTCAACGACATTCTCCAGCCGGACCGCCCCGGTGAAGGTGGCCTTCACCGGCCCGACCTTCTGGACCACCGTCGCCTCGAAGCCCTCGGCGGGTGTTCCCGTCAGCGACTGGCACCCGGGGATGCAGGCCCCGAGGACATCGGCATCGTTGAGCGCAGCCCAGACAGTCCCGCGGTCCGCGGCAATGACGCGGCTCCCGGTCAGATTCATCGCGATATCCTCCCATGCCGGGCGAATCCCGGTTCTGATCATATCGTAGGACAGGCCCGGTCACCGCGCCAGTCACCCTCGCGGGCCGATCCCCTGGCCAGCGCGCCCGCCCCCGCCCAGGCTTAACCACATGGTAACATTGCGCTTCGCGATCACGGCCGCAGGATCTATCCTTTCATCGATGGAGTTGGGGGGCCGGGCGATGATGCTGGCAGACAAGCGGCGCTTGCCGCGATCCCGGGTGCTGCGCCGGGCGACGATGGTCCTGCGGGGCGGGCGCTGCACGATGCCCTGCGTGCTGGTCGACCTGTCGCCCAGCGGGGCACAGATCCGGGTCGATGACTGGCTGATGATCCCGGACAGCTTCGAGCTCCGCGTCCTCCACGGCCCGGCGCGCCTCGCGTCGGTCCGCCACCGCACCGGCCTCACCGCCGGGGTCGAGTTCGTCGACCTGCCCGAATCCGGGGCGGCCTGAGCCCCGGCGCGTCTCCGGGACCGCCACCACCGCGCCGTCCCTGACCACCGCCAGCAACCATGACAGACCGGCAGAATTGACCCGGCGGCCCCAAGTCGGTAGGAGCAACGCCCAGAACTGCCTCCTCGTGCGGCGACACCGCACGGACAGTGGCAGAGGAAAAGGGCGGAGGATGATCGCCACATGACCGCCGTGACACCGATCCATCCGGTCCTGACCGGCGCCCCGCACGCGGCCCTCGCCCCGGTCATCAGCATCATCATCGCCTGCCGCAACGGCGCCGAGACTCTGCAGGAGACGCTGGACGCGCTGACCGCCCAGGTGTGGAACCGCCCCTGGGAGATCGTGCTCGCCGACAACGGCTCGACCGACGCCTCGGCCGCGATGTTCACCGCCCATGCGGCCCGCAACCCGCATGTGCAGATGCGGATCTTCGATGCCTCGGCAGAGCGCGGCAAGTCCTATGCGCTCAACGCCGCCATCCGCGACAGCAAGGCGCCGTGGTTCCTGTTCTGCGACACCGACGACGTGGTGGCCCCGGGCTGGCTCGCGGCAATGGCGGCGGCGCTCCGCCACCATCCCTTCATCGCGGCGCGGATGGACTTCAACCTGCTGAACGAACGCTGGATGCTCGCCTACCGGGGCAATGCGCAGGAGAACGGCCTCGCCCGGCTGAACCACGCGCCCTATGCGCTCTATGCCGGCGGCGGCAGCTTCGGCTTCCACCGCGAGGCCTTCGAGACGATCGGCGACTTCAACCCCGAGTTCATCCATCTCGAGGACACCGACTACTGCATCCGCGCGCATCTCTGCGGCTATCTGCTGCATTTCGTGCCGGAGGCCCTCATCCACATCCGCCTGCGCGGGGATGCGGAGTCGATCTATGCCCAGGCCTACAACTATGCGCGCTACCGGGCGCTGCTGCGGGCCCGCTATGACAAGAGCCCCCGGCGGATCCAGCCAGGCAGCTGGATGCGGGCGACGCAGCGCGGCCTGATGCTGGCCCGCTGGCGGATGGGCAAGGCCATGCGCGGCGTGACAGGCGGGCGGCGCGATGTCGCGGAGCAGGCGACCTACGCGCGCCGGGCCGGCACCTTCATGGGCGACCTCGCCGGCTCGCTCGCCTATGGCGTTCCGCCGAACTCCTGATCCCCTCTCCAGCACGAGGCTCCCATGCCAGATCTTTCCCGCCTCGTGCGACGCCTGCGCGACCGGGTGTCGGCGCTCCGGCATCCGTCGATCCTCGGGGTGAAGACCACCGAGCAGGTGATGGCGCTCACCTTCGACGACGGCCCGGACCCGGACACCACCCCGCAGGTCCTGGACGCGCTCGCCCGGAACGGCATGAAGGCCACCTTCTTCCTGATCGGCGAGCGGGCGGCGCGGCACCCGGAGCTGGTGGCGCGGCTCTTGGCCGAGGGGCATGACATCGGCAACCACAGCTGGGACCACCCCTCGCTGCCGACCCTGGCGCCCGAGGCGCTGCGCACCCAGCTGACCCGCACCCGCGAGACGCTCGGCGCCGCCGGCAGCCGCTTCATGCGGCCGCCCTATGGCAACCAGACGCCGGCGACCAACGCCATCTGCCGCAGCCTCGGCTATCAGGTGGTGATCTGGTCGGCGATGGGCGAGGACTGGTCCGGCGACAGCGGCGAGGCGATCGCCGGCCGCATCCTCGCCAAGGCGAAGCCCGGCGCGATCGCCCTGCTCCACGACACCCTCGCGACCTTCGAGGACCCGGCCTTCCGTGACCGCGGCCCGACGATCGAGGCGCTCGACCGCCTCAAGGCCGCCCTGCCCGGCTGGCGCTTCGTCACCGTCTCGGAGCTGCTGACGACCGGCCGGCCGATCCTGCAGAACTACATCCGCGAACCCAAGGCCGAGTGGCTGGCGGGCCTGACCCGCGCCTGAGCGCGCCGCCCCGCCCCTCTGGGAGACGTGGCTGTCAGCGGCCTGGGAAAAGGGAAGGTCTTGTGGCTCCGGCGGCAGGGATCGAACCTGCGACCAATTGATTAACAGTCAACTGCTCTACCGCTGAGCTACGCCGGATCAGTCGCCACGGCGGCAGGCTATATCAAAGGCGATTCTGGTCGTCCAGTGCGAAAACAGCTTCTGGCGCAGATCATTCTTCCTCCGCAAACCCTTGCCGGAAAAGGAAAAGCCCGCACCGTGGGGTGCGGGCCTGCCTGAGGTCGTCTGACGAGACGGTCGGCGTCAGGACGCCGTGGTTTCCTCGGCGGCGGCGGCCGGGGCCAGCTCCTCGTCGAGCGCCTCGACGGCCTTCTGCAGCTCGTCCTTGGTCACTTCGCGGTCGGTCACCGTCGCCTGCGACAGGATGAAGTCCACGACGCCTTCCTCGAAGAGGGGCGCGCGGATCTGCTGCAGGGCCTGCGGGTTCTTCTGGACGAATTCGAGGAACTGCCGCTCCTGGCCGGGATACTGCCGGGCCTGGGTGATCACCGCGCGGCGCAGGTCGTCCTCGGTGACGGTCACCTCGTTGCGGTTGCCGATCTCGGCCAGCAGCAGGCCGAGGCGGACCCGGCGGGTGGCCAGACGCAGGTGCTCGTCGGTCACCGCGACCTCGCCATGGTCGTGGCCGTGGTGATCGGGGTTCGCCTCATGCCACAGCTGGTGCGAGATCTGCTTGGCCTCGACATCCACCAGCGTCGGCGGCAGGTCGAAGCTGACGAGGCCATCGAGCGCGTCCATCAGCTGCCGCTTCAGGACGGCGCGGCTCGCCTGGGCGTATTCCGCCGCCAGCCGCTCGCGGATCTGCTCCTTGAGGCCGTCGAGCGACTCGGCGCCGAAACGCTCGGCCAGCGCATCGTCGAGCGGGGCGGCTTCGGGGGACTTCACCGCCTTCACGGTCACGGCGAAGACCGCGTCCTTGCCGGCGAGATGCGGCGCGCCGTAGGATTCGGGGAAGGTGACCTTCACCTCCAGCTCGTCCTCGGCCTTGGCACCGACGAGCTGGTCCTCGAAGCCGGGGATGAAGCTGCCCGAGCCGAGCACCAGCGGGAAATCCTCCGCCGCGCCGCCCTCGAACAGCTCGCCGTCGACCGAGCCCTTGAAGTCGATGACCACCTGGTCGCCGTCCTTCGCCTTGGAACCCTTGCGGCGATCCTCGAAGGTCTTGGCGGCGGAGGCGAGGTTGCCGAGCGCCTCCTCGACGGCCGACTCGTCGATCGCGGCCACCAGCCGCTCCAGCGCGATTCCGTCGAGCGCGAGCTCCGGCACCGCCGGCAGCGCCTCGTAGACCATCGTCACCTGGACGTCGTCGCCTTCCTTCCAGTCCTCGTTGGCCACCTTGACCTCGGGCTGGAGCGCCGGGCGGTCGCCGGTCGCCTCGAAATGCCGGCGCATGGCGTCGTCGATCGACTCCTGCATCGCCTCGCCGAGGACCGACTTGCCGAACATCTTCTTCATCAGCGCCGCCGGCGCCTTGCCCTTGCGGAAGCCCTTCATCTGGAAGTCCTTGCGGGCTTCCTCCAGCTTCTCCGTCACCTTGGCCTCGAGCTCCGTGGCCGGCACGGTGATTTCGTAGCCGCGCTTCAGGCCGTCATTCAGAGTCTGGGTGACCTGCATCTCTCGTCTCTTCCTCGCCGTTCATCTGGTGCGGGCGGAGGGACTTGAACCCCCACGCCTCTCGGCGCCAGAACCTAAATCTGGTGCGTCTGCCAATTCCGCCACGCCCGCGCCCACCGCCCCTGTCGCAGGATGCGGAGCGCTGGGCTCTCTAGCAGACCCCCGCAGGGCAGGCGAGAGGAAAAGACTCCATAGTTCCGGTCCCGGAGTCCGGTGCCGGGCCGGCGGAACCGGGCCGGATGCCCCTTTCTCCCGTGGGTCGGGCCTGCATTGCGGAAAGCCGCAGGCACGAATTGACCGCAACTTGTGCATGCTGCACAGTCCGCAGGCAGTTGGGCGGATTTGCGGGACCTGCCGCCCCGATGCCGCCGGGGGTTCCATTGCAACCGTTGGGGCAAGCTGTTTTGTCGGGGACCGCAAGCCCGGCCGGGAAGTGGCCAGGGCATGGCAGGGGAGCGTGGGAATGAAGAAAATCGAGGCCATCATCAAGCCGTTCAAGCTCGACGAGGTCAAGGAGGCGCTCCAAGAAGTCGGCATCCAGGGTCTGAGCGTGACGGAGGCCAAGGGTTTTGGTCGCCAGAAGGGTCACACCGAACTCTACCGCGGCGCCGAATATGTCGTCGACTTCCTCCCCAAGGTGAAGATCGAACTCGTTATTGCCGACGAGCAGGTGGATACGGCCGTCGAGGCCATCATCGCCGCCGCGCGCACAGGCAAGATCGGTGACGGCAAGATCTTCGTGCTGCCCGTCGAGCAGGCCATTCGGATCCGAACCGGCGAGGACGGGACAGACGCTCTCTAAGGCGACGTCCGACTTCCTCCCCCTACGGTCCGGGCGGGGCGCAGGCCCGGATGCGCACCCGTGAAGATGCGCTGTACCAAGTCCCAAGGAAACATGATGAGCGACAAGAAATCCGTTCTGAAGACGATCAAGGACGACGACATTGCTTATGTCGACCTCCGGTTCTGCGATCCGCGGGGCAAGCTGCAGCACGTCACCGTCGTCTCCGATCTCGTCGACGAGGACTTCCTCGATGAAGGCATGATGTTCGACGGGTCCTCGATCGCCGGCTGGAAGGGCATCGAGGAATCCGACATGAAGCTCATGGTCGACGCGAGCTCGGCCTATCTCGATCCGTTCTTCGCCGAGAAGACGCTCTGCCTGCATTGTTCGGTGGTCGAGCCCGACACCAACGAGCCCTATTCCCGCGACCCGCGCGGCACCGCCGAGAAGGCCGAGGCCTATCTCATCTCCAGCGGCGTCGGCGACCAGGCCTTCATGGGCCCCGAGGCGGAATTCTTCCTCTTCGACGACGTGCGCTACTCCAACACCCCGAACAAGGTCAGCTTCCAGATCGACGCGGTCGATGCGGCCTGGAACACCGACACCGAATTCGAGAGCGGCAACTCCGGCCATCGCCCGGGCGTGAAGGGCGGCTACTTCCCGCTGCCCCCGGTCGATGCGGCCCAGGACATCCGCGCCGAGATGCTCTCGACGATGAAGCGCATCGGCATGAAGGTCGACAAGCACCACCACGAGGTGGCCTCGCCCCAGCACGAGCTCGGCCTCATCTTCGGCACGCTGACCAAGCAGGCCGACAACATCCTGAAGTACAAGTACATCATCCACCAGGTCGCCGCCGCCTATGGCAAGACCGCGACCTTCATGCCCAAGCCCTACTACGGCGACAACGGCTCGGGCATGCATGTGAACATGTCGATCTGGAAGGGGGGCAAGCCGCTCTTCGCCGGCGACAAGTATGCCGACCTCTCCTCCGAGGCGCTTTGGTTCATCGGCGGCATCCTGAAGCATGCCAAGACCCTGAACGCCTTCACCAACCCCGGCACCAACAGCTACAAGCGGCTGATCCCGGGGTTCGAGGCGCCGGTGCTGCGCGCCTACTCCGCCCGCAACCGTTCGGGCTGCGTCCGCATCCCGTGGTCGGAGAGCCCGAAGGCCAAGCGCGTCGAGGCCCGGTTCCCGGACCCCTCGGCCAACCCCTACCTCGCCTTTGCCGCCCTGCTGATGGCCGGCATCGACGGCATCAAGAACAAGATCGATCCGGGCGAGCCGTCCGACAAGGATCTCTACGACCTGCCGCCGGAAGAGCTGGCGCAGATCCCGACCGTCTGCGGCAGCCTGCGCGAGGCGCTCGACACCCTGGCGGCCGACCATGAGTTCCTGCTCGCCGGCAACGTCTTCACCAAGGACCAGATCGAGGGCTACATGGCGCTGAAGTGGCAGGAGGTCTATGCCTTCGAGCACACGCCGCACCCGATCGAGTACCAGATGTACTATTCCTGCTGATCCCGAAGGATCGGACAGGGAGGGGCGGGCGCCACGGCGCCCGCCCCCTTTCGTTCCCGCCCCCGCCAGCCCGCCGCTGCCAGCCCGCCGCTACCAGATCGTATAGCCGCAATCGACGACGAGGATCGTCCCCGTCGCCGCGCTCGAGGCATCGCTGGCGAGGAACAGCACGGCGGAGGCGATCTCGTCGGCCCGCGCCACGCGGCGCATCGGCGTGCCCTCCATCCAGACCGGCATCAGGTCCGGGTCGTCGAAGCCGCCGCGGGACATGGCGGTGTCGACATAGGTCGGGGCCACCGCATTCACCCGCACGCCCCGGTCGGCCCATTCCGCGGCAAGCGAGCGGGTCATCTGGTGGACGCCGGCCTTCGCGGCGTTGTAATGCGCCTGCCGCTGCGGCTTGTTCGAGATCAGCCCCGACATCGAGCCGAGCGTCACGATCGCGCCCTGCCCGCGCGCCAGCATCGGCCGCCCGAATTCGCGGCATGACCAGAAGGCGCCGTTGAGGTCGACATCGACCACCCGCCGCCAGGCCGCATCCGGCATCTCCTCGCCCCCGGTGTCGGGCCAGGCGATCCCGGCATTGGCGATCAGGATGTCCACCGCGCCATGCCGGTCGTTCGCCGCGGCGGCCGCGCGCCCGACCGCCCCGGGGTCGGTGATGTCGAGGACCACGGTGTCGATCCCCGGACCGCCCCGGGAGAGCGCGTCGCGGCCCTCCTCCAGCACGGCGGCGCTGATGTCCGACAGGATCACCCGGGCGCCGGCTTCCAGCAGGGCGGCGGCCGAGGCAAGGCCGATCCCGCGGCCCCCGCCGGTGATGAAGGCCGTGCGGCCCGACAGGTCGAATTTCTCCAGATACATCACGCCCTCCCGAGGCGATCGCTGCCCGCACCGGCGCGGGCAGCCATGCGGCGGCGGCCCGGGCTCTCTCCCGGACAGGTCATTCCAGTGTGTCAGGCCCCACCGCCGTCGCGGCGGCACGGTCCGCGGGCCCGTGCCCCTCCGGCGACAGGAACCGCTGGTGCAGCAGGCAGGCCGCCCCGAAGGCCGAGCCCCATTCGGAGTCGTCGGTGACAATGACCGGCACCGGAAAGCTCGCCTCCTGCGTCTCGCGCAGATGCGCGGTCACCCGGGCCGAGACCAGCGGATAGAGCGGCGCAAGCGAGCCGCCCAGCACGACATGGGCGGGGTCGATGACCCGGCACACCTGAACGAGCGCGAGCGCGAGCGTCCGGGACCAGTGTTCCGCGACCGTCACCGCCGCCGGCTCGCGGTCCCGGACCCGCTGCAGGAAATCGGCGAGCACCGGTTGCGGCCCGGCGCCCGTTTCCGCCGCATAGGCCGCGAGCAGCCCCTCCAGCCCGATGATCGCCTCCAGCGCCCGCAGGCCGCCCTGCCCGTCCGGCACCAGCAGATGCCCGATCTCGCCGGCCAGGCCATGGGCCCCGCGCAGCAGGGTGCCGTCGATGGCGATGCCGGCGCCGACGCCGGTCTCCAGCACGACGAAGAGCGTGACGCCCGGGCGCGGCTCGGCATGGCCGTAGGTCGCGCCGATCGCGAAGGCGTTGCCGTCATTCTCCACCAGAACCGGCAGGCCGGCCGGCAGCACCGCCCGCAGCCGGGCCGGGACATCGACGCCAGACCAGCCGAGCAGCGGGGCGACGCGCACGAAGCCATCCGGCTCCATCTGGGCGGGCAGCGACACCCCCACCCCCTCGCAGCGGCCGCGCCGCTCCGGCCCGAGGATGCGCAGCCCCAGATCGACCGCCCGCTCCAGCGCCTCGCTGGCCGACAGGCCCGGCCCGTCGAAGGGGTCGACATGATGCGTCACCACGGCCGCCTCGAGGTCGATCACCACGACCGTGACATGCTCGACGCCGATCTCGATGCCGAGGAAGAAGACGGCCTCGGGAACGAGTTCCAGCCGGATCCCGGGGCGGCCGACCCGCGCAGGCTCCGGCGCATCCGCCGCCATCCGCTCGCGCACCAGCCCCGAGGCCAGCAGCCCCGCGACGATATGCCCGGAGGACGACCGGTTCATCCGCAGCACCCGGGCCAGCTCGGCGCGGCTGAGCGGCCCGAGGGCGCGGAGCGCGCGCAGCACGGCGATCTCGTTCGTCTGCCGGATGCGCTGCGAGAAGGCCGGGGCCGCAGCCAGCGATGGATCGCGCACACCCGCCTCCCAATGACACGGGATACCCGCCCCGCGCGCCATGCCCCTCCCCCTGACTCCGGCGGGAGCCGCCAATTGTGGGACATGACAACAAATCTGCCATCTCCTCAACGCATGTCAAGCCAATGGAAATTATCCTTTTTCCAGGCTGCCCACTACGCAGGTGCAGCAAAGGATTGCTGCGATTGCGAAAGGTCAGGATATTTATGCAGGCCATACAACAAATTCTTGTGGCGCATTTCGAATCGGATTAGCGTCGCCGCGGGAGGGCCGAACCGCTGCCTCGAACGCCAGCGGACGCATGCCCACCCGGCCATCCGCTTTTGACGGTTGGTCCAGGGAGATGACATCCGGAGCCGACAACGGGCCCGGTCCAGCTGGAGGAAACGTATGATACACGGGCTGAGGACGGGCGCGTCCGCGCTCATCATCGCGCTGGCGGCCGGCTCCTTGCCGGCCTTCGCCGACTTCTGGTCGGACGCCGGCGCGAAGTTCCAGGGCGTCACGCTGCACGGCGTTACCGAGAACGCGCCGCCGTCCACCTATATCCGCGACGTGCTGGCGCCGGAATTCGAGAAGAAGACCGGCATCAAGGTCGAGATCGAGACCACGTCCTGGGACCAGATGTACGACAAGGCGATCAAGGACATGGAGGCCCAGACCGGCATCTATGACCTCGTCTACATCGAGCAGGACATCATCTACGCCTATCTGCAGCGCCAGTTCCTGACCGACGTGACCAAGGCGCTCAAGGACGATCCGTCGCTGAAGGCGCCGACCTTCGACGAGGCGAATTTCACGACCTTCGCCAACTACTTCAAGAATTCCGACGGCGACCTGTTCGGCGTCCCGATGGAAGCCTTCATCAAGATCTACCTCTACCGGACCGATCTCTTCAACGACCCCGAGATCCAGGCCGCCTACAAGGCCAAGACCGGCAAGGACCTGAAGCCCGCGACCACCCACGAGGACTATACGGCGATCGCCGACTTCTTCACCGAATACGGCAAGGAGAAGGGCCTCGACCTCTGGGGCTCGACCGCGCAGGCGAACACCGGGCACCCGGCCTCGTGGTATGAATATTTCGAGTCGATCGCGCCCACCTTCGGCGTCTACAACTGGGGCATCGACGCGGCCAACAACTATGCCGCCACCGTCGAGCATGGCGGCCGGATGAACAGCCCCGAGGCCAAGGAGGCGCTGAAGTGGTGGCTCCACCTCCGCGACATCGCGCCCCCCGAGAGCCCGGCCAGCACCTGGACCGAGGTCGCGGCGACCTTCGCCGCCGGCCGCGCCGCCCAGGGCTTCGTCTATGGCGAGAACGCCGCCTGGATCGCCTCGGACCCGGAACGCTCCAAGGTCGTCGACAAGGTCGGCGTCGCCCTGCCGCCGGTCTCGCCCGGCGTGATGGAAGCGACCGAGAAGGGCGAGGGCTACATCGGCTATTATGATGGCGGCGCCTTCGGCGTGCCGGTCAGCTCGAAGAACCGCGACGCCGCGCTGCTGTTCCTGCAGTACATCGGCCAGGACGAGGTGCAGCCCGGATGGGCCGTCGCCGCGCCCCGCATCACCAACACCGCCACCTATTCCGACCCCGGCGTGGCGGAAATGGACAAGAAGCTGGGCGGTTACTACACGATGCTGAAGGACCAGGGCAAACTCTTCGCCGGTGCGCCCCCCTACCCCTTCCACGCCCAGCTGCGCGAGGCCACCGCGCCGATCTTCTATGACATCCTGACCGGCGCCATCGGTCCGGACGAAGGCCTCGACAAGATGGCCGCGACCGCCGAGGCGGAACTCACCAATCTCGGCTACCGCAAGTAGCCTCAAGCGGAACGGGGGCTCTCACGGCCCCCGTTCCCCAGACGACACGAACAAGGACCGGGGGGAGGGGACGATGCGCTCGAACAAGGTCGGCTGGCTGTTGCTGGCGCCGACGCTCGCCATCTTGGGCATCTTCGGCATCCTGCCCTTCATCTATGTAATCTATCTCTCGTTCCACCAGTGGAACCCGTTCGGTGCCAATCCGAACCAGGTCTTCATCGGCGCCAACAACTTCCGCCGGCTGGTCTTCGACGCCGAATTCCTGACCTCGGTGTGGCTGACGCTGAAATTCGCCTTCTTCGCCGTCTTCTCCGAGATCGTGATCGGCTATCTCCTCGCCCAGCTGCTGATGCGCGAGTTTCCCGGCAAGGGCATCTTCCGCACGATCCACACGCTCCCGCTCATCGTGGCCCCGATCGTCGTCGGCTCGGTCTGGCGGCTGATGACGACGCCGAGCCTCGGCATCGTGCCGGTCTATCTCAAGCAGTGGTTCGGCTATGACCTCAACATCGGCAGCGACGCCGGTGCGGCCTTCGCCCTGACCGTCATCATGGACATCTGGCACTGGACGCCGCTCGTCACGCTGACCCTGCTGGCCGCGCTGCTCTCGCTGCCGAAGGAGCCCTTCGAGCAGGCCCAGATCGACGGCGCCAGCCGCAGCCAGATCTTCTGGCACATCACCCTGCCGATGATCCGGCCCGCGATCCTCGCCACCGTCTTCATCCGCATGATGGATGCGCTCCGCACCGTGGACGAGGTCTGGATGCTGACCGGCGGCGGCCCGGGCTCGGCCACCCGCTATGTCGGCCTGCATATCTGGAAGGTCGTCTTCCCGAAGACCGACTACGGCTATGGCGCCGCGATCTCGGTGGTGGTGCTCTATCTCACGCTCGTCATGTGCTGGATGCTCTACGTCGGCCTCGTCGCGCCGCGCAACAAGGGGAAGTGACCGATGCGGACCTCCCGCCCTCTCCTGACCATCTGTATCTGGATCGCGCTGAGCTTCGTCACGCTGTTCCCGATCTACTGGCTGTTCGTGATCTCGGTGAAGGCCCCGGTCGATCTGTTCTCGACGCCCGACATCCTGCTCGACGGCTTCTACTGGAAGAACTACCAGACCGTGCTGAACGACGAGACGCTGCGGCGCTACATGATGAACTCGATCATCATCGCGACCGGCAATGCGGTGCTCGTCTGCATCCTCGCCTTCATGGCCTGCTATGCGCTGTCGCGCTACGACCTCGGCGGCAAGGAGAACATCTTCTTCTGGACGATCACCAACCGGATGGCGCCGGCGGCCGTCTTCCTGCTGCCGTTCTTCCTGCTCTTCACCAAGGTCTTCGTGATCGGGCCATTCAAGCTCTACGACACCCGCATCGGCCTGATCCTGCTCTACTGCACCTTCAACCTGCCCTTCGCGATCTGGACGCTGCGCCCGACGATGGACGGCATCCCGCGGGAGCTCGACGAGGCGGCGACCGTCGATGGCGCCTCCACCTGGCAGGTGATCCGGGAGGTCATCTGGCCGCTCGCCCGGCCGGGCCTCGCGGTGACGCTCATCCTCACCTGGGTCTTCGCCTGGAACGAGTTCCTGCTGGCCGCGACCCTCACGAGCTTCAACGCCCGCACCATCACCACCGGCCTGTCGGAATACGTGACCACGACCGGCACGGAATGGGGCAAGATGGCGGCGATCTCGATCATCACCCTCATCCCCGCGCTCATCATCTTCTCGGTCGTGCAGCGCCACATCGTCGCCGGCCTGACCTTCGGCGCGGTCAAGGAGTGAGCCCATGGACCTGATCGACCTCGACAGCGCCGACGACGAGGCGAAGGCCGTCCTCGCCAAGCCCGCGCGCTCCGGCTTCCTGCCGATCGCCACCAACTGGTTCGACCGGCTGTTCATCACGATCTACATCGGCGTGGCCCTGGAGCTCCTGTGGATGCGCTTCCTCGAAGCGTCGATCCCGCTCTGGGTCTGCCACATCCTCGTGCTCGGGCTCGGGGTCTTCATCATCCGCAAGGGCTAGGGGGAGGGACCGGTGAAGGCGCTGGTACTCGAAGAGAAGCTGAAGCTGAGCCTGCGGGACTTCCCGATCGAGCGCGACGAGGTGCTCGGGCCGGGCGATGTCCGCATCAAGCTGCACACGGTCGGGATCTGCGGCTCGGACGTGCATTACTACACCCACGGCGGCATCGGGCCGTTCATGGTCCGCGCGCCGATGATCCTCGGCCACGAGGCCAGCGGCACGGTCATCGAGACCGGATCCGCGGTCACCGGCCTGAAGGTCGGCGACCGCGTCTGCATGGAACCGGGCATCCCCGACCCCGACAGCCGCGCCACGCGGCTCGGGCTCTACAATGTCGATCCGGCGGTGCGGTTCTGGGCGACGCCGCCGGTGCATGGCGTGCTGCGCCCGAGCGTCGTGCATCCCGCGCTCTTCACCTTCAAGCTGCCCGACAACGTGAGCTTCGCCGAGGCGGCGATGGTCGAGCCGCTGGCGGTCGGCGTGCACGGCGCCACCAAGGCGGCGATCGAGCCCGGCGACATCGGGCTCGTCATCGGCGCCGGGCCGATCGGCCTCGTCACCGCGCTCGCCGCCCTCGCCGCCGGCTGCGCCCGCGTCTATGTCTCGGATGTCGACGACGCCAAGCTGGCGCTGGCCGCGACGCTCGGGGCGATCACCCCGGTCAACGTCAGCCGCGACGATCTCGCCAAGACCGTGCTCGAGGGGACCGACGGCTGGGGGGCCGATGTGGTCTTCGAATGCTCGGGCAGCCCGCGCGGCGCCGCCGGCGTCTTCGACGCCCTCTGCCCCGCGGGCCGCGTGGTCTTCATCGGCGGCCAGCTCGCCCCCATCGCCTATGACGTCGGCAAGGCCATGGTGCGCGAGGCGCGCGTCGAGCATGTCTTCCGCTATGCCCATGTCTTCCCGCGCTGCATCGCCATGCTGTCCTCGGGCGCGATCGACGTGAAGCCGCTCATCACCCGCACCTTCGGCTTCGACGAGAGCGTCGAGGCCTTCGAAATCGCCGCCTCGGCTCCGCAGGGCCAGGTGAAAATGCAGATCGTCCTGCCGGAGTAAGCGCATGGCCGAGGTTACCGTCAGGAACGTCAAGAAGCGCTACGGCTCCGTGCAGGTCATGCATGGCGTCAGCGTCGATATCGAAGACGGCCAGTTCGTCGTGCTCGTCGGCCCCTCGGGCTGCGGCAAGTCGACACTCCTGCGCATGATCGCGGGCCTGGAGCCCATCTCCGAGGGGGAGGTCTGGATCGGCGGGCGGGTTGTCAACGATGTGATGCCGAAGGACCGCGACATCGCCATGGTGTTCCAGTCCTACGCCCTTTATCCGCACAAGACCGTGGCGGAGAACATGGGCTTCGCGCTCAAGATCAAGGGCCGGCCCAAGTCCGAGATCGACGAGAAGGTCGGCCGTGCCGCCTCGATCCTCGACCTCGGCCACCTGCTCGACCGCTATCCGAAGCAGCTCTCCGGCGGCCAGCGCCAGCGCGTCGCCATGGGCCGGGCCATCGTCCGCGATCCGGCGGTCTTTCTGTTCGACGAGCCGCTCTCGAACCTCGACGCAAAGCTGCGCGTCGCCATGCGTGTCGAGATCAAGGAACTGCACCAGCGCCTCGGCACGACCATCGTCTACGTCACCCATGACCAGATCGAGGCGATGACGATGGCCGACAAGATCGTCGTCATGCGCGACGGCCGCGTCGAGCAGATCGGCGCGCCGCTGGAGCTCTACGACCGGCCGAACAATGTCTTCGTCGCGGGCTTCATCGGCTCGCCGGCCATGAACTTCCTCAAGGGCAGGCTCGCCACCCATGAGGGCCGCGCGGTGTTCCAGGCCGATGGCGGCGCGATCCTGCCGCTCGGCGACGTGCGGGCCGACGATGGCCGGCCGGTGGTCTACGGGGTGCGCCCCGAGCATATCGACATCGGCGAGGGGGGCATTCCCGCCCGCGTCGCGGTGCTGGAGCCGACCGGCTCGGAGACCCAGATCTTCGCGCGGATCGGCGAGGACGCCATCGACGCGGTGGTGAAGGACCGCATCGACACCCGCCCCGGCGAGGAAATCCGGCTGCGCATCGACACGCGCCGCGTGCATCTGTTCGACGGGGCGAGTGGCGCCCGCATCTAGGGCACTGGCCAGCCGGACGGAAACGTCCGGGGATCAGGACAGTCCGTGAACTCGGGCCTCCCGCTCCAGGGTGGCCGCGCGGACGGCGGAAAGACGGGAGGGACGGGATGAGCGACCGGATCGTGCTCGCCTACGGCGATTCCAACACCCATGGCACGATGCCGATGGCGCGCCTGGAGGACACCGGCCGCTTCGGCCCGGCCGAACGCTGGCCGGGGGTGTGCGCCGCCGCCCTGGGGGCGGGCTGGCGCGTGATCGAGGAGGGGCTGCCGGGACGCACCACCGTCCATGCCGACCCGATCGAGGGCGCCTACAAGAACGGCCTCGCCTTCCTGCCGGCCGTGCTGGAGACGCACCGGCCCGTCGATCTCGTGGTGCTGATGCTCGGCACCAATGACCTCAAGCAGAAGTTCAGCGTGCCGCCGGTCGAGATCGGCCAGTCGATCGCGCTCCTGCTCGACACCCTCGCCCGCAGCGCCATGGGTCCGGCCGGCGCCGCGCCGCGGGTGCTGCTGGTCGCCCCGATGCCCGTCGACGAAGTCGGCTGCCTCGGCGAGATGTTCACCGGAGCGGCCGAGAAGTCGCGGCGGCTTGCGCCCCTCTATGCCGCGATGGCCGCGCGCGCCGGCGCGGACTTCCTCGATGCCGGCACGGTGATTTCCGTCAGCCCCGTCGACGGCATCCATTTCGACTCCGCCGCCCATGCGGCGCTCGGCCGCGCAATCGCCGCGAAGATCGCCGAGATGGACATCGCCCGGCCCCCGGCATGACCCGCCGGGCGTTGCGGGCCACCCCTTGCGCGCATCCCGTCCGCGCCTCTAGCCTGCCGCGGCAGCATCAGGGGGATGAGCGGCCGTGACGACCGACCGGATAGACGACGCCCTCGGGCCCTGGTGCCGGCGGCCCGGGCACCGCGCCTGGCTCGAGGCCCGGGCGGATGCCCTCTTCGACCTCTTCGCGACCCGGACCCTCGATCCGGCCGGCGGCTTCCGCGACCTCGACCCGGAGGGACAGCCCAGCCCGACCCCGGTCCGCTCGGTCCATATCGCCGCGCGGATGGCGCATTGCTTCGTCCTCGGCGCGCTGCGCGGCCGGCCCGGCGCGGCCGAAATGGTCGATCACGCGATGCGCTTCCTGTGGACGCGCCACCGCGATCCGGTCCATGGCGGCTATGTCTGGTCGGTCGGCCCGGACGGTCCGGTCGATGCCACGAAACAGGGCTATGGCCATGCCTTCGTCCTGCTCGCCGCCTCCTCGGCGCTCGCGATCGGCCATCCGCTGGCGCAGCCGATGCTCGACGACGTGTCGGAGATCCTCGACACCCGCTTCTGGGATCCCGCGCACGGCGCCATCGCCGAAGAATTCGGTCCCGACTGGACCCCGGTGCCCGGCTATCGCGGCCAGAATTCCAACATGCACCTGACCGAGGCGCTGATGGGCGCCTTCGAGGCGACCGGCGACCGGCTCCATCTCGAGCGCGCCGAGCGCATCGCCGAGCGCATCATCCAGAAGGCCGCCGCCGGCGCCGGGTGGCGCGTGCCCGAGCATTTCACCGAGGACTGGGTGGTCGACCCCGACTATCGCGGCAACGAGATGTTCCGCCCCTCCGGGACCACGCCGGGCCATGCGCTCGAATGGGCGCGCCTGCTCCTGCAGCTCTGGTGCCTCGGGGGCTGGCGGCACGAATGGATGCCCGGCGCGGCACTGGGGCTCTTCGCCCGGGCGGTGGCGACCGGCTGGGACGGCGTGCATGGCGGCCTTTTCTACACGCTCGACTGGCAGGACCAGCCCGCGAAGCGCATGAAGCTCTGGTGGCCGCTCTGCGAGGGCATCGGCGCCGCGCATTTCCTCGCGGCGCACCTGCCCGACCCGATGCACGAGGCCAGCTACCGCCAGTTCTGGAACACCATCGCCCGCGCCTTCCTCGACCACCGCCACGGCGGCTGGATCGAGGAATGCACCGAGGATCTGCGCCCGTCCTTCACGATCTTTTCCGGCAAGGGCGACATCTACCACGCCCTGCAGGCCTGCCTGATCCCGCTCTATCCGGCGACCGGCAGCCTCGTCGCCGTCATCGGCAACGAGCGCGCGCATCTGACCGGCTGAGGGGCGGCGGCCCTGGCGGGACATCGGGGAGGGCGCGCGCCCTCCCCTGCCCCGTCTCGGCTCAGCTCCGGTGGTGCACCTCCTGCAGGCCGTAGACCGGGGTCGGCACGCCTTCCAGCCGCGCCTTCAGCTGGAGCGCCAGATACTGCGAATAGTGGCGGCTCTGGTGCAGGTTGCCGCCGTGGAACCACAGGTTCTCGACCTGCGTCGGCTTCCACATGTTGCGCTGCTCGCCTTCCCAGGGGCCCGGATCCTTGGGCGTGTCCGAGCCAAGGCCCCAGACCTTGCCGACCCTGTCCGCCACCTCCTGGCTGATGAGATCCGCCGCCCAGCCGTTCATCGAGCCGTAGCCGGTCGCATAGACCACGAGGTCGGCGGGCAGCTCGGTCCCGTCGTCGAGAACGACGCCGGTCTCGCTCAGCCGTTCGATCTGGCGGCCGGAGACGAGCTTGATCGAGCCGTCGATGACGAGATCGCAGGCGCCCACGTCGATGTAGTAGCCCGAGCCGCGGCGCAGGTACTTCATGAACAGGCCCGACCCGTCGGCGCCCCAGTCGAGCATGAAGCCGCGGTCCTCCAGCGCGCGGTAGAACTCGGCGTCGCGCTCCTTCATCTGCTCGTAGAGCGGGATCTGCCACTCGTGCATGATCCGGTAGGGCAGCGAGGCGAAGATGAGGTCCGCCTTGCGCGTTGTCACCCCGTTCGCCACCGCCTGTTCGGAGTAGAGGCCGCCGAGGCCGATCTCCATCAGGCTGTCCGAGCGCACGATATGCGTCGACGACCGCTGGAGCATCGTCACGTCCGCCCCGCCCTCCCACAGCGCCGCGCAGATGTCATGCGCGGAGTTGTTGGAGCCGATGACGACCACCTTCTTGCCCGCATAGGCGTCCGGTCCCGGATGCTGGCTCGAATGCTGCTGCTCGCCCCTGAAGACGTCCTGCCCGGGGATCACCGGCACGTTCGCCTTGCCCGACATGCCGGTGGCGAGCACCAGCTGCTTCGGGCGCAGCACGACCTCCGCGCCGTTGCGGTCGACGGTGACGATCCACTCCTGCGCCGCCGCGTCCCAGACGGCCTTCTTCGCGGTGGTGCTGGACCAGTAGTTCAGCTCCATCACCTTCGTGTACATCTCCAGCCAGTCGCCGATCTTGTCCTTCGGCGTGAAGACCGGCCAGTTCTCCGGGAAGGGGATATAGGGCAGGTGGTCGTACCAGACCGGGTCATGCAGGCAGAGCGACTTGTAGCGCTTGCGCCACTGGTCGCCCGGCCGCTCGTGCCGGTCGATGATGATGGTCGGCACCCCGAGCTGGCGCAGCCGCGCGCCGAGGCCGATGCCGCCCTGCCCGCCGCCGATGACGAGGACATAGGGCTGGGTCGTGTAGCCGAGCTCCGCCGCTTCCTGCTCGCGCTTTTCCTTCCAGGTCTTGCGGTTCCGGTCGTGGCCGTGCTCGGCGCCCATCGGGCGGCGGATGCCCTTCGGCTCCTCATGGCCCTTGAGCTCGTCGAGCGCGGTCAGCAGCGTCCAGATCCTGCCGTTCTTCAGCCGGATCTGGCCGGTGCCGCGCCCGGTCTCGGTCTCGAAGCGGATCCAGCCCTCGGTGACATCGCCGGACTGGCTGGCGGTCTCGCCGGGCTGCTGGCTGAAGTCGCGGGGCCGCAGGGCGTCGAGCTGCGCGGTCAGCATGTCGCGGACCTGCGCCTTGCCCTCGACGGTCTTGAGGTTCCAGGTGATCGCGGCGAGATCGCGCCAGTAGCAATCCTCCTGGAACAGGTCGACCGCCGCCGCGATGTCGCCCGCGGCCAGCGCCACGTTCAGGTCACCGAGCACGGTGTCGAGGGTGATGTTCGGGCTCTCGTCGAGCATGGAAAATTCCTCCGTGTTGATTTTTTAGGGCACGCCCCTGACCGGGGCGCGCCCGGTCGGTCAGGCGAGGTCGGTCAGGCGAGGTCGATCAGGATCTTGAGCTGGGTGCCGGCGGGATCGAGCAGCACGTCGAAGCCCTCCGTCACCGCGGTCTCCAGACGGATGCGCTTGGTCACCACCTTCGACGCCGGCAGCAGGCCGGTGGCGATCATGCGGATGACCCGCGGCCAGTAATGGGTCGGGTAGGCCCAGGAGCCGCGGATATCCACGTCCTTGAAGGTGACGCTGAACCAGTCGAGCGGGTTGTCGTGGGGGTGGAGGCCGGTCTGCACCACCACGCCCTGCTTGCGCACCGCATCGAGGCAGGCCTTGAGCGCATGCTCGTTGCCGACGCATTCGATGGCGACGTCGCAGCCGACATTGCCTTCGGTCTGCGCCCGGATGATCTCGCCCACGTTGTCGCGCCTGGGGTTCAGCGTGACGACCTCGGGCAGTATCTCCGTCATGAAGCCGAGGCGGGTGTCGTTGAGATCCGAGACGAAGAGCTGCGCCGCGCCGGCGGCCTTGGCGGCGAGGAGCGTCAGCGCCCCGATCGGCCCCGCGCCCGTCACCAGCACGCTCGACCCGGCCGTGACCCCGCCCCGGTCGCAGGCGTAGACGGCGACGGCGGCCGGCTCGACCAGTGCCGCCTCCTCGTCCGACAGCGCGTCCGGCACGGGGGCGACGTTGTAGTCGTTGACGAGCGCATATTCCGCCATGCCCCCGGAGACCCAGGAGAGGCCCACCAGCGCCAGTTGCGGCGACAGGTGGAACAGGCCCCGGTCGGCGAAATAGTCGCCCGCCCGCGGCATGATCAGCGGCTGGATCGAGACCCGGTCGCCGGGCTTGACGCCGGTCACGCCCGCGCCGACCGCCTCGACCACGCCGCCGAACTCATGGCCCAGCACCTGGGTCCCATGGGCGCCGGTGAAGGGATGGGGCTCCTTGGGGATGAAGATCGGCCCGTAGGAATATTCGTGCAGGTCGGTGCCGCAGATCCCGACGAAGCGGTTCCGCACCAGCACCTGTCCGGGCCCGGGCTGGCCGGGCTTCGCGATGTCCTCGACCCGCAGGTCCTTGGCGGCGTGAAAGCGCAGGGCCTTCATGGTGGCCGCGGCCGCGGCGGCGCGCGTCAATGTGGCGTTTTCAGTCGACATCTTCCCAGCTCCCTGGAGTTTTCTGGCCGGCCCAGAGGTAGGGGCGGTCCAGGCCGAAACCGAAGAGCAGCGCGACCACGAAGGACCAGTGCGTGCCCATGTAGGCGTAGGTCAGCGCCTCGTTCATGTCGGCGAAGACCGACCCGACGAGGCTGGCGAGACAGGCGGTGACGATCGTGGTCCGCCCCTTGAGCGCGTTGGCCAGCCGAGCCGGCGCCACCTCGATGGTCGTTGATTGCATCGCCTTCATCTCGATGGTGTGCTCGTGGGATCCCGGCGCCCGCGCGGGGCGGGGCCGGGCCTGGTGCGGGATCAGATGAAGACCATGCCGCCATCGACCACGAGGCTCTGGCCGGTCATGTAGTCGGAGGCGGACGAGGCGAGGAACACCGCGACCCCGGCCAGATCCTCGGAGACCGAGGGACGCCCGAGGAGGATGCCCGCCGAGAAGGTCTCGAAGGCCTCGCCCTCGCGGCCCGTCAGGCCCTCGTCCTTGAAGCCCTTGTCGATCACCTTCCACATGTCGGTGGCGACGACGCCCGGGCAGATGCAGTTGGCGCTGATCCCGTCCTTGCCGAAAGCGCGGGCCGCGGCCTGGGTGAGCGCCACCACCCCGAACTTCGAGGCGCAGTAATGGGCGAGCGGCTCATAGCCCTGCTTGCCGGCGATGGAGGCGGTGTTGACGATGCGCCCGCCGAAGCCGGTCGCGTCCTTGCCCTGGGCCTGGAACTGCTTGACCGCCTCCTGCATGCCGATCAGCACGCCGAGGCCGTTGACGTCCATCACCCGCCGCCAGTCCTCCTCGGTGATGGCGAGGAAGGGCCGGGTCTGGGCGATGCCGGCGTTGTTGAAGATCACGTCGAGCCGGCCATGGGCCTCGACCGTCGCGGCGATCATCGCCTGGACATCGGCGCGCTGCGTCACGTCTGCGGCGACCGAGATCGCAGTGCCGCCGGCCGCGCGGATCTCCTCCGCCACGGCCGCGGCCGTTCCGCCGTCGATATCCGCGATGGTCAGCCGTCCGCCGGCTCCGGCGAGGGCACGGGCCATTGCCGCGCCGATGCCGCGGCCTGCGCCGGTCACGATGACCGACCGTCCGTCGAGGGGTGTCGCCATGGGGTATTTCCTCCGTCTGGTTTTTATTGCCTCCCTTCCAAGCAAGGCCGATGCCAAGCCGGGGACGCCTGAAAGATCAGCCAGAACCCCGGCGGAGCGGCGGGAGTGCGGCGCCCGCCGCCACAGGTGTGGCACCACAGCCCGCGACGCTTGGCCGCAGCCGCGCGCCCCTGTTACACTCCCGGAAAACGAGAACACGGGGAGGAAGTCGATGGCCGCCGTCGCCGAACATATTCGGGAGGTCGAGAGCGTCGCGATGGGGGGCGCCTCGAAGCGCGACCCCTGGGTGGTGCAGTCCTGGCTGCGCTGCGTCAACGAGCACCGGCTCGACCCGACGCGGAGCTGCGAGGCCTTCATCCTGCCGGAAAGCGAACTCCGCTCGCACCGTCAGCAGTCGGAAGACCTGATCGCCATCGCCCGCTCGGGGCTGGAGGCGCTCTACAGCCAGATGGCGGGACAGAACTATGTCCTCCTGCTCGGCGACCGGTCCGGCGTGGCGGTCGAATTCCTCGGCGACCCCCATTTCGATCATCGGCTGCGCAAGGCGGGGCTCTATCTCGGCGCCGAATGGTCCGAGCCGCGCGCCGGCACCTGCGCCATCGGCGCCTGCATCGCCACCGGCGAGGCGCTGACCATCCACCAGACCGACCATTTCGACGTGACCCACACGCCGCTCTCCTGCACCGCGGCGCCGATCTACGACACCCGCGGCGAGTTCGCGGCCGTGCTCGACATCTCGCTCCTCACCTCACCGATCGCGAAGGCGAGCCAGAATCTCGCGCTGCACATGGTCGCCTCGACGGTGCGGCGGATCGAGCTCGCGAACCTGATGGCCCAGACGCGCCACGAATGGGTGCTGCGCTTCTCCCGCTCGCCCGACTTTCTCGACGTCGATCCCGAGGCCGCGATCTCGCTCGACGGCTCCGGCCGGGTGATCGGGATGACCCACGGCGGCGCCAAGATCCTCGGCCGCGCCGCCGGGGTCAGCTGGCGGCAGCCGGAGCGGATCATCGGCCAGCCCCTCGGGCGGTTCCTCGACCTCGGCGTCGACGACCTCGGCGAGCTGACCCGCCAGCGGCCGACCCGCGACCGGCTGGTCGTGGCCCGCGACGGCAACCGGCTCTTCGCCCATGCGATCGAGCCGCAGCTCCGCCGCAGCCGGCGCCCCGCGGCCGGCACCCCGGCCGCCCCGTCCAGCGCCCGCAGGCACCGCTTCAACAGGCCCGTCAGCTCCACCGCCTCGTCGTCGGCCAGCGTCTCGTAGCCGCTGGCGTGGGCCTTCGGCAGCACCCAGAC
>ERZ500977.45-NODE-45-length-28822-cov-4.918240_pt1 | contig 28822 bp, 28 predicted proteins | sample MGYA00248863_ERZ500977 | MGnify/ENA primary metagenome ERZ500977 (study PRJEB25958, sample SAMN03398581) | human skin metagenome | study: EMG produced TPA metagenomics assembly of the Human Skin Microbiome Metagenome (human skin metagenome) data set.
CTGGGGCGCCGGGCTCCACCGAGTGCCCCAGTTCTTCCAAGACCGTACCGGCGCGCTGCACTGCAGCGACCACGGCGGTGTCGGTGGCAGGCCCTGGGAACGGAGATGACGTGGCAATTGTGATCCGTTGCGGTGCAGGTGTTTCCGCGACGGCACTGAGGAAAGGCTGCGCAGGCAGTGGCGCGGCATAGGGGTCGCCGACCCCAGCGCCGGCGACCGCGTCGAGCAGTGCGGCGCTGTCGCGCACCGTGCGGGTGAGCGCATGCTCGTTAACCAGGCCCTCGAGTCCGTGTCCGGCGGCGGGAGCGAACGATGTGCGAGCGCGGCGCGGTTTCAGCCCGACGAGGCCGCAACACGCAGCAGGCACCCGGATGGATCCGGTGCCGTCACCACCGGAGGCCGCGGGGACGATTCCGGCGGCGACCGCGGCCGCGGATCCACCACTGGATCCGCCAGGGGTGACCTCCGATGACCACGGATTAGCCGTCGGCCCGAAGAGGGACGGCTCGGTGGTGCAGTGGTTTCCCCATTCCGGGGTGTTCGTCTTTCCGAAGATCACCAGTCCCGCTTCGAGATAGCGCTCGACAATCCACGCCGTCTCGGCCGCGACGTGCTGACGCAGGGCACGGGAGCCCATTGCCTCCGGAGCCCCGGCAAGTGAAGCGCCAAGATCCTTGAGCAGGAAGGGAACTCCTGCAAGGGGACCAGCCTGGCGGTTGCGCAGCACTCCGGCGTCATCCAATGCGACGGCCTGCTGGCGACCTCTGTCGAAAAGGTCGGCGATCACCGCGTTGAGGGCGCGCGCGGCTTCCAGTCGCACGATCGCAGCCTCGAGGAGTTCGGTGGCGGTCACCTCGCCCGCAGCCGCGAGTGCCGCCTGGCCGACCGCATCGATGTCTGACAAGCCGATCGCCGTGGATCTATCCATGAGGCGGATCATCCTGCCCGCCGGGGGAGCAGGCAACTTGTCGGCGGGTCAGGCAACCGCCGTCGAGTAGCCGACGACGCCGAGCAGCACCGCCGCAGCGCACAGGGAAAAGGTGCCAACAGCGAAGGGCCACGCCGTTTTTCGCCTAATCAACTGGATGACGGTGACGATGGCGCCGATTACGCCGACACCCGCTGCGGCCAGCAGAGAGGTGAATACGGCATTCACAGCACCCTCGACACTGCACGTGGCAGGCGGGCAGTGGTCGAGGAAGGCCAGTGAGAGGAGCCCAAAGAACGCCGCGGCCGCGCCGAACACGACCGTCAGCAGCAGCGTGACGACCGAGATCGCGACGTCGACACCCGACCGCCTTGGCGGAGGCGGCACCGGATAGCCCGGATGTCCCATGCCGTCAGTCGTCATATCCGAGACGCCTCCTGGCCCGAACCTCGGCGATCTCGGCATCCTTACGCACCACCGATTCGGTGATCGCGAGCGCGATCAAGATGTCGCCGAACGTGATGAACAGCCCCCACCAGTACATCCAGCGCAGCTCGGGGTCGGGTTGGGAGGCGAAATAACCGATGAGGAAGATGGGCCCGACGATGCCGAACACGAACATCATCAGCTGAATTCGCGCATATACCCACAGAGTCGACATCGGGCCGAAGTGTCCCCCCGCAGAACCGCGCGCGTCAACGGCGAGACAATTTAACCTTGGGGTCAGCCTCCGCAGAGAACAGGATTCACCGACATGCGTCGTATCGCGCGAACCGCCCTTGCCGCCGCCATCCTCACCGTCTCTTGGGGGCCCGCCGTGGCTCTCGGCACGTCCGGAACAGCGGCCGCGGTGTCGGAGCCCAAAAACCTTCCCTTCACCCAGATTCTGCGGCGCTGCGACTTCAGCGAATACCAGTACGTGCACGGCGCGTACTACGGTCGCCCCTCCGGGACACTCCGCGTCGAGGACGGCCAGTTGGTCACCGATATCCAGATCGCCACCGGGACACCCAACAGCCGCTACGACGTCAAGGTGATCCAGGTGCCGCGTTCGTCGGCGGTGACCTGCAATGCCGGGGATCCAGGGGTCGCGGTTGCGCCGTTGACCACCGACGTTGCCGGCGCCGGGGCTACCACCGTCCGTGGGCCGATGGCGTCCGACGCCACGGGCGTGTGGGTGTCCATCACCAGGCCGAGCCCGTTCTCCCACATGCCGGAGGAGTTCTACACCACGGACGCGGTCTTCGGCATCTGATCTCAGATCACGACGGCACCACGACGGTCAGCTGGTCGCCAAGCCTTTCCACCCGCATACCGGCGCGACGTGCGACCGTGGCGACCGCGGCGGCGTCGCCAGGATCTGAGCGCGTGCTCGCCAAAGCCCGCGCCAGTCGGCCTTTGTGAGCCTTGTTGAAGTGGCTGACGGTGACCCGCCGCCCATCGGGCTTTTCGGCCACGACATCGACGGTCACGGCGCCAGAGACTCTGCCGAGCGCGGCATAGGACCCCGACCGCAGGTCGACGATCAGCTCCTGCTGAGCCGCGGCTGCCAGGACGGCCTCGAGAGCGGGTTTCCACCGGGCGGCGAGTGTGGGACGACCGGGCAGCTTCGAGCCAGCCGAGAGCCGGTAGGCCGGGATTTGGTCGCCGGCGCGAATGAGCCCGAACAGCGCCGACACGACGGCGAGCCGTGCCTGCGCGCGTGACACGGCCGCCCCTGACAGCGACTCGACGTCTAGGGCGTCGTAGAGGACGCCCGTATAGCGGTGAATCGCGGGCAGGGTGGGCGCCGTCCGCAACGCCGCGTTCCGCTCGATTTCGGCATCTTGGGACGCCGAGAGGCCAAGCGCCTTGCGTGCCGCGTGCCGGTCGGCGGCGAGGCTGACCAGGTCGTCGACGAGTTCCTCCCGCGCCGGGTTCAGGGCGGGTGAGCTCATCGTGTCCAGCGACAGGGCCGGGCCGTCGCCGCCGGGACGCTTCGTCTCTGAGGGCGGCAGCAGCACGATCACGGCAACGACGCTATCGCCCGGTCAGCTCAGGCTGGTGGCGCGGGCAGCGGTGCGCCGGGTGCGGGCGGGGCTCCCGGCGGGGGAGGCGGGACCGGCATGCCCGGGGGCGGAGGCGGGATCGGGGCGCCGATCGGCGGCGGAGGCAGCGGACCGCCGGGCGGCAGCGGGGCTTCCTGGCCCGCCAGGACAATGGGAGCGCCCGGTGGGGGCGGCGGGAGCTGGTTGATGGGCGGTGCGAGCAGCGGGTCCGGCACGGGAGGGACGTTGGCGGGCATCGGCAGGAACATGTGGTTGGTGAACTGGTCCTGGTAGGCGCCGCCGCCACCGACCTTGACGCCGCCCCCCTCGCCTGAGGACACCGGCGTGCCGTCGGGCAGGGTCACCGCGGTGTGGCCGCTGTTCCAGCCGACCACCAGGGCACCGGGCTGCGTGCCGTACTGGAAGCCGCGCGCGAGGAGCTCGCTTTCGATGTTTCCGGTGTGGAACCTGTCGCCGTAGACCGGCCTTCCCGTCGCGGCGTTGGTCACCCACGACACGAGACCGGAGCAGTCTGTGCCGGCGGGAGAATCACCGCCGGCCACGTATGGGGTGCCCGACACCTGATTGACAAGCGTCAAGAGCGTTGCGATAGCAAACATGCGGCCGGACATTAACAGAGGGTCTCTAAATCAGCCAAAATCTGTGATGGCGGGCACAATCCGCGCTGCGACTTCAGATTGATCACGAAAAGCGTTCCGCGAAGCCACTATTGGCTAATGCCTATGGATAACACTTGCAAATCGTCAAAATTGTTTTCTAGCAGCATGTTTCGACTTGATCCGAACCGTTGACGGGCGCGCGAAAACGCGAAGAAAGCTGCATGAGAAGCCTTTGCCGGCAGCGAAGCGACACCGCCCCAACACACTGCCTAGTGATGGGCAAGAAGGAGGGGAATCCGTTGTTCGGCGGACGTCAGAGATCCGTGCTGCCCTACCAGCGAAGATTCGACCGGTTCGACGGTCTTGCGCAGCATCCCCGCCGAGCCTGTCGCGGCGGCCACGACGTCCCCGATCCGCAAGCGCACATCGGCGGTCACGTGTTCGCCGAACCACCCCGACTCGATCGCCTCGTCACCCGTCACCACCCACGCGCGATCGCCCAGCGTCGCGCGCCAGGCGGCCAGCACGTCCTCGCGCGCACCCTCGCGAACGTAGACGTGGCGTGCCCTCACTTCGCCGCCGATCGCCTCGGTACCGGCCGCGAGGTCCTCGCTGGCGTCCAGGTCGACCACGTTCGTGTCGAGCGCGACCATGCCGTGGTCGGCGACCACGGCGAGGAGCCCACCGGCAGGCAGACCCTCGACGATCGACTCCACGAGCTTGTCGACCTGTCTCAGCTGCAGCCGCCACGCCTCCGAACCGGGGCCGTGCAGGTGACCTACCAGGTCGAGGTCAGCGTGGTAGCCGTAGCAGAAGCCCTTGTCGCCGACGACGGAGCGGATGGTGGCCGCCAGATCGCCCATCGTGTGCACGCCGACAAAAGTGCCACCTCGCAGCGCCGCCCTCGTCAGCCCTGAGCCGGCGAACTGCGCGCCGGAGATGACACTGACGGCGACGCCGGCTGACGACGCCCTCTCGAACACCGTCGGTCTGGGCTGCACAGTCTCCGGTATCGCGCGGTCCCGCAGATCGTCGCCCCACGGATGCGGCCGCCACCGCAGCGCGTTGATCACCCCGACGTCGGGCAGTCGGAAGGTCATGCCGACCATGCCGTGTTCCCCGGACCGGCACCCGGTACCGACCGCGGCCAGTCCGGCCGCTGTCGTGGCCGGGAATCCGACCTGCAAGGTGGCGCTACGCATCCCCGCGAGCACCGGGGCATCGTCGGCGTATGAGTCCAGCAGTTCTGCGCCCAGCCCATCGACGAGAAGCACGCAGGCACCCGCGACGTCGTAGGGCAGCGGAATGCGTGCCTCGAAGCCCCCCACTCCCATGGCGGCAAGCACCGACGGCGCCACGTCGGCCAGGTGCGGTACGGCCTGATCGGGCCTGGGGAGCGGTTCCACGTCAGAACTGGGGAAGCCGGACCACCTGCACGAAGAACTCGTCGATCTGCCGGACAGCGTTCATGAACTGGTCGAGGTCGACCGGCTTCGTGACATAGGCGTTGGCGTGCAGCTTGTAGCTCCGCAGGATGTCTTCTTCGGCCGAGGACGTGGTGAGCACGACCACCGGGATGTGGCTGAGCCCAGCGTCGGACTTGATCTGCTCGAGCAGTTGCCGACCGTCGTACTTCGGGAGATTGAGATCGAGCAGAATCAGGTCCGGCGTGGGCGCACCCTCGAAACGTCCGCGCTTGTAGAGGAAGTCAAGCCCCTCTTCACCGTCGTGGGCGACGTGCAGGGTGTTCTTGATCTTGTTGTGCTCGAACGCTTCCCGCGTGATCAACTCGTCCCCGGGGTCATCCTCGATGAGCAGAACGTCGATGGCGCGTTCAGCCGGTGTCATGATCGTGATCCTTCCTCAGATGTTGTCCGCGCGGTGTCATCCGCCGTGACCGGCAGCGTGAACCGGAAGCGGGTGCCCGCCGTGTACGTCGTGTCGATCCAGATGTTTCCACCGTGGTGCTCGACGATCTTTTTGCACAGCGCCAGGCCGATCCCGGTTCCCGTGTAGGCATCACGCCCGTGCAGACGCTGGAAAATGATGAACACCTTGTCGGCGAATTCGGGGGCGATTCCGATCCCGTTGTCGGTCAACGAAAAAGACCAACTCTGTTCGTCGGTATCGCTGCTGGGCACGCAGTCGATGACGATCCGCGGTTGGACACCGTCGCGCCGGAACTTCACCGCGTTGCCGATCAGGTTCTGCCACAACATCACCAGTAGCGTCGGGTCGCCCTTGACGGCGGGCAGCCCGTCGGCCGGTCGCTCGATCACCGCACCCGACTCCTCCACAGCGGTAGCGAGGTTTCCGAGCGCGTTGTCGAGGGCATCGTCGAGGTCGACTTCGGTTTCGGTCGCATTCAGCCGGCCCACCCGGGAGAAGGTGAGCAGATCGTTGATGAGCACCTGCATACGCTTGGCGCCGTCGACGGCGAAGCCGATGTACTCGACGCCGCGTTCGTCGAGCTTGTCGCCGTAGCGCTTTTCGATGAGCTGGCAGAACGAAGCGACTTTGCGCAGCGGCTCCTGCAGGTCGTGAGAGGCGACGTAGGCGAACTGTTCCAGCTCGGCGTTGGAGCGGCGCAGCTCTTCGGCGTGGGCGTCGAGCGACTCCGTCGCGGCCCGGGACGCGTCGAGTTCCTCGACGATGCGCTGACGCATGTACTCGACGTCGTTGGCGATCCCACGAATGTCCTTGGGTCCCTGGGCGACGATGCGTTCGGCGAAGCTCCCCTCGGCGATGCGTCGGCACGATGCGGCCAGGGCGGCCAGGGGACGGACCAACGCGCGTCGCGTCAGCAGGGCCAAGATGACGATCGTCACCGCGAACGAGATGAGCATCGAGACCAGCAGACCGTTTCGCCAGCCGCGAATCTGGTCGAGTTCGACGATGCCGTCGTTCCTGGCCGCCGCCAGATGTTCGTTCTGGGTGTCGAAAAGCATTCGCAAACGGTCGAATTCACGCTTGCCGAGGCCAGCGGTGTCGACCGCCTGGGGGCTCCCCTCCCGAACGCTGGCGATGAGCGGTTCGGCGTAGTTCTCGCGCCACGTCCCCGAGGCCTGTTCGATTCGGTCCAGGTCTTCCAGCAGGTCAGGACGGTTCTGCTCCAGGATCCTGATGTCGGCCGACGCCTGCTGTTCGGTCAAGCGGCCCTCGTCATACGGGGCGAGGAATTGGGGATCGGCGGTGATGAGGTATCCGCGCACCGCGGTCTCCTGATCCCGCAACGCCGCCTGCAGCTGATAGGCAGATACCCTCGCCGGCTGGATGTTCTCGATCAACTGGGTCGACACCTGGTCGGTGCGATTGAGTAGGACCGCGACGGCGACCCCGCCGATCAGAACCACCAATCCCATCACTGACAGCACGACGTACTGCCAGCCCTGCACGGTCAGGCTGGCCGCCGCGTCGCGGCGCCGCCGTTGCGGAGCGGTCACGAGGTCCGTTCTACCCGGACGACGGCGATGTCGTCGCTGATGCCGCCGTGGGACGCGGCGCGCTCCTCGACGGCATTGATGAGCGCATCGACGAACGCACGGCCCGGGAGGTGCGCCAGCGAACGAGCCAATTCGAGCAGGCCGTCTTCGCCGAGCCGTTCGTTGCCACGGCCGATGTGTCCCTCGAAGAGGCCGTCGGTGAGCAGCACCAGCCCTTTGCCCTTGGGGAGCTCGACCTGCTGCGGCACCCAGTCGCGGCCGTGCAGGCCTAACGCGGGCCCTCCGGGCGGTTCGACCCACTCCACCGTTCCGCCACCGTGCAGCAGCATTCCCGGATGCCCGGCACGCACCGCGGTGATCATGGAACCGGTCGGTGGAATCCTCAGGCTCAGGACGGTGGCGAAGATGCCTCTGCCTGCACGCTCGGCACGCAGGATCCGCTCCAGCTGATTCATCCGGTCGGCGCCCTGCAGCCCCGCGAGAGTCAGGGCCCGCCACGCGATGCGCAGCGCCACCCCGAGCGCGGCTTCGTCGGGTCCGTGCCCCGCGACGTCGCCGATCATCACATGCACGGTGCGGTCGGGCGTCTGGACGAAGTCGTAGAAGTCGCCGCCGAGCAGAGCGTTCTCCCGGCTGGGACGGTACTGACTGACGATCTCGACGCCCGGGTCGTCCAGCAGCAGAGGCGAGGGGAGCAGGCCGCGTTCGAGCCGGGCGTTCTCGCGCGCCCGCAACTGGCTGGCGTGCAGGTCGACGGCGGTCAACTCGGCGCGCTTTCGCTCGATCGCATACAGCACGGCCCGGCGCAGCACCTCGGGGTCGACGCGATCCTTGACGAGGTAGTCCTGCGCTCCGGCAGAGACCGCCGACACTCCGACGTGCTCATCGTTGAGACCCGTGAGGACAACGACGGGGATCGTCGCGTCCTGTTTGCCGATCCGGTTCAGGCCGTCGATTCCGTCGGTGTCGTGCAGATGCAGGTCGAGCAGGATGCAGTCGGGGCGGGCTATCGCGATCTCCTGCTCGGCCCTGGCCATCGATTCAGCCCATACCACGTCGATGCTGAGGCCGGCGTCGGCGATCAGCTCTTCGACGAGTATCGCGTCGGCGCGGTCGTCTTCCACCAGGAGCAGCGACAACGCCTCGCCGTCATTCGGGGCAAACATGATCCCCGGCATCTTTGCAGGCGCGCGCGCACTGCGCGGGCCAATATGTTCGATCGACAATTCTGAGGAGAATACCTGGGCCCCATCCCACTTGGACAACACCTCGCACGGCGTTGCGAGCGGCCCGCTGGGACGGGCGCTGGTAATCTGCGACCGGTCGCCGGTTCCGACGGGGCGCCACTCGGTTTTCCGAGGGGGAGGCCGTGGCCGCCCGGCCGTGGACGTTGGTTCCTTCAGGGATCGGCCTGTCACTTGCCGACAACGATGCCGCCTGGAAGCCGATCGAAATCTTGACGAAATGAGTGGTGTGCGCAACGGAGAGATCCGAGCCCTGTCGGGCCTGCGCATCGTGGCCGCGCTGTGGGTCGTGCTCTTCCACTTCCGTCCGATCGTCGCCGAGGCCGCACCCGGGTTCAGCGAGGCGTTGGCACCGGTTCTCAACGCCGGGGCACAGGGCGTTGATCTGTTCTTCATCCTGAGTGGCTTCGTCCTGACGTGGAATTATCTCGACCGGATGGGCGGCCGCTGGAACACCAGGGACACGCTGCGCTTTTTGTGGCTGCGGCTGGCGCGGGTGTGGCCGGTGTACCTGGTGACGATGCACCTGGCCGCGGCCTTTGCGATCTTCACGCTGTACGTCGGCGCGTTCCCGCTGCCGCCGCCGGTCATCGAATCGCTGAACGCGCTGAGCTGGCTCAAGCAGTTCTTCCTCGTGCAGCTGTGGTTCCAGCCGTACTTCGACGGGTCGAGCTGGAACGGGCCCGCCTGGTCGATCAGCGCGGAGTGGTTGGCCTACCTGTTGTTCGGCGGGCTGGTGCTGGTCATCTTCCGGATCGCTGCGGCAACGCGCGCACGTGGCCTTTTCTGGCTCGCGATCGCGGCGGCGATGGCCCCGACATTGCTGCTGCTTGCACACGGCGTCTTCTACACGCCGTGGAGTTGGCTGCCACGCATCGTCATGCAGTTCACCGCCGGCGCGCTGGCCTGCGCGGCGGTCCGCAAGCTGGTGCTCTCCGACCGTGCCAGGAAGTCCGCCGGAGTGGTGTCGCTGCTCCTCGGCGCCGCGATTGTGGGCGGGCTCTACCTCCTCGACACATGGCCGCCAGGAGAGATGATCGATGCAGGCGGTCTCGTCGACGTGCTCTTCGTCCCGCTGGTCATCACGCTGTCGGTGGGTGCGGGCACACTGCCCGCGCTGCTGTCGACGCGGGTGATGGTGTACCTCGGGCATATCTCCTTCGGCCTCTACATGGTCCACGAGATCGTGCACACGGCGTGGAACTGGGCCGTGCTGCAATTCTCGATCGATCTGACGCCGAGCTGGTGGTCCAAGATCGTCGTCCTGGGCCTCATCCTGTTCGCGGGATTCGCGGCGGCGCTGCTGTATCACGTGGTCGAAGAACCGGCGCGGCGCTGGATGAGGCGCATGATCGAACCCGGGAAGCCGCGCGCCTCCGAGCCCACAGAGGCGCCCGCCGGTAGGCTGCAATCCGTCGCTGCCCGCGCCGGCTGACGGTCACCGGCATGCGGCGAGTCGTCGGGGCAATAAGAGTCCACCAACCCTAGGCTGGTGAAGTGAGTCGCCTTCTGACAGTTGTACTTTCCCTCGCGGTGCTCTTCGGTACCGCGTATGCGCCGGTACCTGAACCTCAACAGCGAGAGGTGCGTTACACCGACTTCGCGCGGAATCGCGTTGCCGTGATCGGCGATTCCTATACCGCGGGAAGCGACGAGGGCGGTAACGGTCCGGAGGGCTGGACGCCGCGCGTGTGGAGGGATCTCACCGAGCACGGGATCGCCGTGTCGCCGACGGTTGCCGCCGAAGGTGGCGCCGGATACTGCACCCGCGGCAATCGTGGCGGGGTCTTCGAAGATCTCACCGTCCGCGCCGTCAAACCCGACGATGTGCTCGTGGTGTTCTTCGGGTCGCGCAACGACATGCAGGTGGAGCCCACCAGGCTGTCGGTCGCGATGTACGGCACACTGCGGCTGGCCCGCCAGATCGCTCGCTCCGCCGAGCTGCTCGTCATCGGTCCGCCGTGGCCCACCGCCGATCCGCCGCCAGAGGTCCTCAGGATTCGCGATGTGCTCAGCTATCAGGCGGACCTGGCCGGCGCCACGTTCGTCGATCCGATCGCCGCCCGCTGGTTCGCCGGCAGGCCCGAGCTGATCGGCAAGGACGGTGTCCACCCCACCGACGCGGGACACGCGTATATGGCGGAGAGGATTGCGCCGCTGATCAGTTCCAAGCTGCACCCCTTCTGAGCCAATCTCTGACGATTCGCGGCGATCCGGGTCCTGACACTCCGACGTTTCGCAGCGAAAGTGCTAGTGGATGTCTGCATTACGTTCCACCGTGGGTCAGCGGGCCCGTCACGCCGCGACCGCCTGTTGAGACGAAAATTCGCTTAAACGCTGCGTAAGCTCGATCGCACAGAAAAGGGGGCACCCAGCCGGATTTCTCCGGCTGAGCGCCCCCTCTCTGCGGGCTGCCGAGCGAGTTTCTCTAGTCGAGGTCGTACCGGTCGGCGTTCATCACCTTGGTCCACGCGGCGACGAAGTCCTTGACGAACTTCTCCTTCGCGTCGTCCTCGGCGTACACCTCGGCCAACGCGCGCAGCTGCGAGTTCGACCCGAACAGCAGATCGACCCGGCTGGCCGTGTACCTGTCCGCGCCGGTGGCGCGATCCTTGCCGACGTAGGTGCCGTCGTCAGCCGAAGACGGTCCCCACTTGGTCGACATGTCGAGCAGATTGACGAAGAAGTCGTTGGTCAACTGTCCCGGCTTGTCGGTGAGCACGCCGAGCTTGGTGCCACCGTAGTTGGTGTCGAGCACTCGAAGGCCGCCGATGAGCACCGTCATCTCCGGTGCGGTCAGATTCAGCAGGTTGGCCCGATCGATGAGCTCGTACTCCGCCGGCAGCGGCAGACCTTTGCCGACGTAGTTGCGGAAGCCGTCGGCCTTGGGCTCCAGGTACGCGAAAGAGTCGACATCGGTCTGCTCCTGGGTGGCATCGCCTCGTCCCGAGGTGAAGGGCACCTCGACGTCGAATCCGGCTGCCTTGATCGCCTTTTCGAGGCCCACAACGCCGCCGAGGACGACAAGGTCGGCGAAGGACACCGCAACACCGGCCGAGCTCTGGATCGCTTCCAGCTTGGCGATCACCTGGGTCAGCTCATCGGTCTCGTTGGCTTCCCAGCCGAGCTGTGGCTGCAACCGGATCCGGCCGCCGTTGGCGCCACCACGCATGTCGCTGTGGCGGTAGGACGAGGCCGACTTCCATGCGGTCGAAACCAGTTGGGACACAGTCAGACCAGAATCGGCGATCGCACTCTTGAGCGTCGCCACGTCGGCGTCCGACAGCGGCGCGCCCGCCGGGACGATGTCCTGCCAGAGCCAGGTCTGCTGGGGCACCAGCGGCCCGAGGTAGCGGGCCACCGGGCCCATGTCGCGGTGCAGCAGCTTGAACCAGGCCTTGGCGAACTCCTCGGCGAGTTCTTCGGGATGGTCCAGCCAGCGCCGGGTGATCTTCTCGAAGCCCGGATCCATCCGCATCGTCAGGTCGGTGGTCAGCATGCTGGGATGTGTCTTGCCCTCACCCTGTGCCATCGGCACCGAGTTGGCCCAGCCGCCGTCCTTGGGCTTCCACTGGTAGGCCCCTGACGGGCTCTTCGTCAGCTCCCACTCGTTGCCGTACAGGATCTCGAGGAAGCTGTTGTCCCACTTGGTCGGAGTGTGCGTCCACGTCACCTCGAGGCCGCTGCTGACGGTCTCGTTGCCGACACCGGAATTCGCCCAGCCCAGGCCCTGCATCTCCAGCGCGGCAGCCTCGGGCTCGGGACCGTTCTCGACCTCGGTGCCACCGTGCGCCTTACCGAACGTGTGCCCGCCGACGATCAGCGCCGCGGTCTCCACGTCGTTCATCGCCATCCGGCCGAACGTCTCGCGAATGTCGGTGGCTGCGGCAAGCGGGTCCGGAACACCCTCGGGGCCTTCGGGATTGACGTAGATCAGGCCCATGTGGCTGGCGCCAAGCGGATTCTCCAGCTTGGTGCGGTCGCCGTTGGCGCCCGCGTAGCGCTCCTGGGAACCGAGCCATTCGTGCTCGGCGCCCCAGTAGACGTCTTCCTCGGGCTCCCAGTAGTCGGGACGGCCGAAGGCGAAGCCCGCGGTCTTGAAGCCCATGTGCTCCAGCGCGCGGTTGCCGGCGAACACCAGCAAGTCCGACCAGGAAAGCTTCTTGCCGTACTTCTTCTTGACCGGCCACAGCAGGCGGCGGGCCTTGTCCAGGCTGACGTTGTCGGGCCAGCTGTTCAACGGCGCAAAGCGCTGCATGCCCTTTCCGCCGCCGCCGCGGCCGTCGGCCACCCGATAGGTGCCTGCAGCGTGCCAGGTCATCCGGATGAAGAAGGGCCCGTAGTGCCCGAAGTCGGCGGGCCACCAGTCCTGCGAATTCGTCATCACCGCGTCGACGTCGGCGCTCAGCGCGTCGACATCGAGGGTCTGAACGGCCTCGCGATAGTCGAAGTCGGGATCGAGCGGGTTGATGGCTTCCGGATCCTTCTGCAGGATCTTCAGATTCACCGCATTGGGCCACCAGTCGCGGTTGCTTCCCCCCTCGACGGGAGGCTTGATCACCATCGGACACTGGGCCTCGGTGGGCTCGGTCTGCGCCTCACCGATGGGGGGACTTGTCTCGGGCACTGCGTTTCCTTCCGTGAATGGTGCGTTGGGCTGTGATCACGGTTGTGATCGCGAAATCTCCTCGGTGCAACACTGCGGGCAAAGCCCCCAGTACACGACCTCCGCCTCGTCGACGACGAAACCGTCGAGGCTGCCGACGGGGTCGAACGGGACGAGACAGGGCGCCTCACCGACTGCGCAGTCGACGTCGGCGATGACGCCACAGGACCGGCACACCACGTGGTGGTGGTTGTCACCGACCCGGGATTCGTAGCGGGCCACCGATCCTGACGGCTGGATCTTGCGGACGAGTCCGACGGTGGTCAGGGCTGCCAGCACGTCGTAGACGGCCTGCCGCGACACGTCGGGTAGCGCGGAGCGCACGGCACCGAAGATCGTGTCCGTGTCGGCGTGGGGGTGCGCGGAGACCGCCTCGAGGACTGCGAGCCTCGGGCGGGTCACGCGCAGATCTGCATCGCGCAGAAGCTCCGCGTAGTCCGAAGTCACATGAGATGTTCTACGCCGGTTTCTGGACTGAGTCAAGAAACTAACCGGCCCGCTTATCGTGCCCTGATACGGTGCCCGGGTGATCCGAAATGTGGTTCTCGCAAAGCTTAAGACCGGTCATGACGCCGCCGAGATCGGGCGTATTCAGGACGGTCTGCGTCATCTGAATGTCCCGGGAACGATCCGGTACACCGTCGGCACGGACGCCGGCCTGCGAGAGGGCAACTGGGACTTCGTCATCGTGGCGGACTTCGAGGATGCCGCCGCCTACCGCGCCTACGACGAGGACGTCGCACACAACGAATTGCGCGCCCGACTCGCGCCATTCGTCGACCAGATCGCCCGCGCGCAGCTCGAGATTCCCACGAGTTGAGCGTGCGTCCTCACCGCGGACCGGTCGCGGTGGTGAGGACAAGTTAACGCATTCGGAAACCTGCGCTCAGCCGGGCGTTACGGGAGGCGCCCACTCTCTCGGGATGAGCCTCTTCGATCAGATCGGTGGGCCCTCCGCCGTCACGGCGGCTGTCGATGATTTCTGCCGGAGGCTGATCTCCGATCCCGCGCTGACACCATACTTCGACGGCGTCGACATGAGACAGCTCAAGGCACATCAGCGTTCGTTCATCGCCGCGGCCATCGGTGACCCTGAGCCCCATCTCGGGCGATCGATGCGAGAAAGCCATGCGCAGTTGAAGATTCAGGCCGCACACTTCGACAGGGTGGTTGATCACCTGGTTGAGACGCTCAGCGATCTCGCAGTGAGCGGTGCCATCATCGACCAGATCGGCATCAATCTGGCCCCGCTCAAAGTCGAGGTCGTGGCGCCGGACACGACGGCGCAAGCCAGCTGAGCATTACAACCGCCGGGAGTAGCGCTGGACAAATCTGCGCAGAATCTCCATGGGATAGGTGACCTGACGTTGGCGCGCAGCGTCTTTCAAAGATTCGGCGGTTTCCGGCGCGAAATACCCGTGGTTCTTGTACACGTCGATGCGGGTGCAGACCCCGTCGAGGTCGAGCTCGGGATGAAACTGCGTCGCATACACGTTGGCGCCGACCCGGAACGCCTGCACTGGACAGGCGGCAGAGGTGGCCAGGCTGACGACACCGGCGGGTAGCAGAGATGCCGCCTCCTTGTGACCGCCGAACGCGTCGAAAGTGTCGGGAAGACCCGCGAACAGCGGGTCCCGGCGGCCCTCGTCGGTCAGATCGACGGTCACCCCGCCGACTGGCTCGCTGTGCGACCGGTCGATCACGGCCCCCACAGCCGTCCCCAGCGTGCCGACGCCGTAACAACATCCCAGGAACGGGAAGTCCTCGGCGATGACGTCGGCGAGCAGCGCAGCCAGCTCAGCCTCGACGCGGCGCTGCGTCGGCGTCTTGCTCTCGGGGTCGTCACTGACCGTGTACGGCCCACCCCCGAGGACGATCCCCGACCACTGCCTCAGATCGATGTCACCGAGCTCGCGGTGCGTCAACCGAATCCTGCGCATGCCGGCCTCGTCGAGCCCGCCGAATCGCCTCACCGCCCGGTACTCGTCGTCGGCTGCTTCGTCCTCACCACGGATGGACAACAGCAGAAAAGGGGCGTCGGCCACGGCGTAAGACTAGCGACGGGCTAACTTTGTCCGACAGTGAGAACGCTCATCGAATTCGACGACGCCCCGGTGTTCGCCGTCCCGACCGCCGACGGCACCCGGGAGGGCGTGCTGCTCGACGGTCCGCAGGGCTGGGGTGAGTTCAGTCCGCCCGCCGGAGCCGACGACGTGCTGGCAGCGCGCTGGCTGACCGCGGCCATGGAACCAAGCACAGTGGGCTGGCCCGACGCGGTCAGGGGCCGAGTGCCGGTAGCTGACGCCGCGACGCGCGCCGTCGTCATCGTGCGCGACGTCGAAGACGCGGTCGCCCAGGTGCGACGGGTCGAGTCAGTATCGGAGATCGTCGAACTGGTCTGCCGGAACCCGGCCGACGTACGCTCGGTCCGCAAGCGCGTCGACGTGCCGATCGCCGTCGACCTAACGGTGCTCGCGGCGGATCCGGAATGTGCCGATGTCGCAGTCTTGCGGTGCGGCGAACTCGGGGGAGTACGACGCGCTCTGCGCCGCTTCGAGAAGCTCGGCCTCCCTGCCATGGTGAACTTCACCGGGACCACGAGCATCGGCGTGGCCGCGGACATCGCACTGGCAGCAGCACTGCCGGACCTTCCGTTCGCCTGTGGCCCCGTTCCCGGCTGGCTCGGTGAGTCCGACATCGTCTCGGCCACGCGCTCGCTGGTGCCCGCGGACGGATTCCTTCCCGCGGCGCCGATGCCCGCCGCTCCCAGTCCCGAACGGCTCGAACGCTTCCGGGTCACCGACCCCGCGCGCGTCGACCACTGGCGCACAATCCTGAACCGGGCAGCCGCACTCATCTAGTCGCGATCGGGACACCTCGACGCGTTCCGCAAACAAGAGCAGGCCTTTGCCAACTTCGAAACCACCACCTCCCGCGGAGTCGTTGCCTTTGCAACGGGAGACGGTTGCGCGCCCAATGCGCCCGTGCAGACCGCGCCCTATCGTGGCAAGCAGTAACACTTGCTTGCAGAAGGAGTGAGACCGCGTCAATTACGTCCTAGCAGTGCAGATCACCACATCGAATTTGAGTTATCAAGAAGTCCTCGACATTTCGCTGCCCGCACCAACGCACCCAAAGGTCTCCGATACTGCAATCAATTGCAGTCAAAAGCTCGTGCGTCAGCGGCTTCACCAAGTTGCGTACCGAAATTCTCGAAGTTTGCCACAACGCTTCCAATCAGCTTCGATCCGCGGATAATCGACGGCGGGGTGCCTACACAGGGGTGTGAGGAGGGACGAGTGGCGGCGATCCTGGTGGACACGGAAGACCCTCGCAAAGCCAAGGAGGTGTTCACCGACACCTACGCACTGCAGGTTTCCCCGCTCGATTGCGGACAAGCCGACTTCCACGGTCGGTTACAGCGCTCGCAGGTTGGTTCACTCACCATCGACGACGTTGTCATCGGTGCCGATATCGGCTTTCAACGTCGTCCGTCCGACCGCATACTGCTGACCCGAATTCACTCGGGGGTCATGCAAGCCGCCCAGGGCGACTCCTCGTCCGATGTCTTCACCGAAGGGGACGTGGCAGCCCTAGGAGCCGTCAGCAATCATCCCGTGACGGGGGCGAGTTGGGGTCGCGCACAGCACTACACGGTGGTGTCTATCGACCGGAGCGTCCTCGACGCCGCGGCGTGGTCGCCGGCGAAAGGGCTGCAGCGGGTGGAACTACTAGGGCAGGCACCTGTTTCAGAAGAAGCCGGACGCCGGATGGTCAAGGCCATCGATTACGCAACCGCACTGGCAGTCGCCGATCCAGCGGCAACCACTGACCCTCTCGTGGCCAGCTCGCTGCAGCGACACCTCGCCGCGATGGTGTTGACGACGTTTCCACTCAAGGGAATACACGAGGCCCACAACCGCGAGGAGACGCCGCCGCCCCTCGCCGAAGCGATCGCCTACATCGAGCAACACGTCGACGCTGACGTCACCCTCACGTCTGTCGCCAAAGCCGTTCACACCTCGACGCGCTCACTACAGCTGATGTTTCGCAAGCACTACGGCTGCACCCCCATGCAGCACCTCCGCGACCTGCGGATGCAGCGCGCACACGCCGACCTGGTTGCCGCCGATCCGTACTCCACTTCGGTGTCGGCGGTGTCGATGCGGTGGGGGTTCGGCCATTCCGGCCGTTTCGCCGTGCGCTACCGCGAGCGCTTCGGCGAGAGCCCCTCGACCACGCTGCAGCGTTCACCGGACGCTGACCGGCGCGAAGACTCAGAGGCCGACCAGACGCTGACGTAGCATCGCCGGAAAATCGGTTGCACCGCCATACCCGAGCGGCGTTGACTGGTGGCATGCACCTGTCAAGAGCACAGTGGGATCGGTTGCGGCAGAACGCTATTGGTGGCGCGTTCGGCCGCGACCGAGATATGACGGCCGCGCGGCGTCAGTCCTGCTTGCTGATCAGGCGGATCAAAGCCTCCCGGTCGGGGGCCAGGAGCTCGTCGATCCGCGGCTGGTTGACGTCGGCGACGATGATCTCGCCGACCTCCTGATAAACGTCGCTGAAGATGCCGTGCGCCTTCATCTTGTCGGTCTGATAGATGTTGTCCTCGGTCGGCGTCACGTAGTAGACAATCTCGGCCTTGAAGCGGTGGATCAGCCACAGATGGATGATGTCCATCAGCCGTTTCTGTCGCAGGTGCTCGGCGAACGTGTTCTGGTCTCGGATCGTCAGGATGCTGCGTCCGTGCCGATCCTTGATCGGGTCGACAACGACGTTGGCCAGTGGCGCCGCGCCCTCTTCGGCACCGTCGCTGAGTATCTGCAGATCCAGGATGTCCGAACCGGCTCGACGCGGGCGTAGCTGTACACGCAGCCGCTCGGACAGCTGGTAGTGCTCACCCCACAGCGCCAGCCATTCCTCCAGCAGCTTCTTGGGCACCTCGGTCTGTACCAGGTGCTGATGCTGGGTCGAGCCCTTGCCCATCGATTTGGTCGTCGCCGTGCGGCCCGACGAAGCAGCGAGCGCGGCATCGCTGCGTGGCCCGCCGACGAGGGTTTGCGGTGTGCGGTAAGGAGATTCGACGAGTCGCATCTTGCGTTGCAGTCGGGCCAGCGCCAGCATGCCTTCCTGGCGAAGCGAGGTCGCGAACTCCTCGGACGCCACACCATCGACCTGATGCCCGCCGTAGGTGATGAAGTTGAAGACGAAGCCCAGCTTGCCGATCTCCTCCGGGAATGCCCGCATCTGCTCGTCGGACATCCCGGTCGTGTCCCAGTTGAACGACGGCGACAGGTTGTAGGCCAGCATCTTGTCCGGATAGACGGCGTGGATGGCGTCGGCGAATTCCTTCGCATCGGCCAGGTCCGCGGTCTTGGTCTCCATCCAGAGGATGTCGGCGAACGGCGCCGCCGCCAAAGATTTGGCGATCGCGTAGGGGATGCCGCCACGCACCTGGTAGTAGCCCTCGGGGGTCTTCACCCGCTCGCAATCCCAGGCGACGTCCGCACCGAGCTCCTTGGCCTTCTCCCGCGCGGTGTAGAGAGGTGCCCGCTCGGCAAAGGTGCGCCACTCCGCCACGCTCATCACGGCCGGCTCTCCTTCGCGCTCACGGAATTCCAGCAGCTCTGCGACGGCCTCGCCGTAGGTGTTGAGGCCGGCGTCGTCCTGCCACGCCTCGACGAACCGCGACTCCACGGTGTCGAAGGCGGCGTCGAGGGACGCTTCGGTGCCGTCCTGCCACGCCGCTGCGGTCTGGTCGATCAGCGCCAGCACGCCCTGCCGCTCCAGCCACGCCTCGGCGTTCGCGTACTCCCCGTCCGGCAGGGCGTAAAGCAGGTGTCCGTTCAGCTCGGTGACGCCCTTGTCGTAGAAACGGCGCACCATCGCCAGGAAACACGACTTGTAGGACGGGATCTTCAGGTTGGTGGCACCGAGCAGGAAGGGCTGATCGCGCTCGTCGGCCTTGCTGTCGATCAGGTTGGCCGCCTCGGCATCGGTCCTCGCGACAATGATGCCGGGCACCCGCATGATGTCGAGCTGGAAGCGCGCAGTGTTGAGGCGCTTGATCTGCTCGTCGGAGGGCACCAACACCTTGCCGCCCTGATGTCCGCATTTCTTGGTGCCCGGGCGCTGGTCCTCGATGTGATAGCCGGGAACGCCGTTCTCGACAAAACGCCGGATCAGGTTGCGCACGTGCGGATCACCGCCGTGGCCGGTGTCGGCGTCGGCGATGATGAACGGGCGGTAGTCGTATTCGGGGGTCGTCTTCCTCTGCTCGTCGGTCATTTGCAACCGCAGGTATTGCTGGTTGCGGTCTGCGGTCAACAGAGCACGCACGATGCCCGCCGCCTCTTCGGGCACCTGGCTCAGCGGATAGCTCGCGAGGTCGGGGCCCGGGTCCTCGCTGATGGATCCCTTCGCCGACGTCGCCCACCCGCCCAGGTAGATGCCCTCGATCCCCATTCGCTTCATCACCACGGCTTGGCCGGGAGAGTAGGGACCGAACGTCGTGATGCTCTTGCCGTTGGCGAACAGCTCGCGCAGGTGCGGATAGAACGCGGTCGCCGCCTCGCGGGCAACCGGATAGTCGGCGGGAATGGTGCCGCGCTGCTCGGCGACCTGCCGCGCCGTGTACAGCCGGATGATGCCTTCGAAGCGGGGGCTGTCGAAGTAGCTTTGCGTCTCGGCGACATCGCGCTCGAAGGGTGTCTGCGGCTGGAGGTCAGCCTCGATGATGGCCATAACCCACCCTACGACCGCCGACGGGCTCCTCGGGGTTACTTGGGCAGTTGGGAGCTATTTCGTACCGAAGATCCGATCACCCACATCACCGAGGCCGGGCAGGATGTATCCGCGATCGTCGAGCTCGCGATCGACGGCCGCCGTGTAGATCGGCACCTCCGGATGTGCCTCCGTCATCGCTGCGACGCCTTCCGGGCACGTGAGCAGGCAGACGAACTTGATCGACTTCGGGCCATATTCCCGAAGGCGTTCCACGGCGGCGATCGCGGAGTTGCCGGTAGCCAGAAGCGGATCCACCACGATCAGATCGCGCTCGTGTAGATCTCCGGGCATTTTGAAGTAATACTCCACCGCGATAAGGGTTTTCGGATCGCGATACAGACCGATGTGGCCCACTCGCGCCGACGGGACCACCTCGAGCATGCCGTCGAGAATGCCGGTGCCGGCACGCAGAATCGAGATGAACACCAGCTTCTTGCCGTCGATCGCGTGACCCGCCGTGCGTTCCAGTGGCGTCTCGACCTCCACCTCGTGTAACGCGACATCGCGCAGCACCTCGTAGGCCATCATTGCCGACACCTCACGCACCAGTCGCCTGAAGCTGTTGGTGGACGCTTCTTTCCGGCGCATGAGGGTGAGCTTGTGCTGCACCAGCGGATGATCCACGACGTGCAGCGCCACTAGAACACCGTCCCATCACTGTCGACCATCAGCGGCGGAAGGCCGTTTCGTAGACGCTGCGCCGAAGCGCGCCCCGCCGCCCAGGTGCCACCTTCGAGAACACACGCCAGAGGCATCCGCTGGGCGTCGACACCGAGCACGCTGCGCACCAGCGGCGCCAACTCGTCGAGCAGTGCCACCGTCAACGCCCGCCACTCGACCACCAGCTCGTGCCCGGGCTGCCACCTCTGGCGTAAGGCCGCACTATCGCGCAGCTCCAGCACGCCGCCATCGAGGAGCAGCCCCCCGTTGCGATACTCCGGCAATCCCGTCAGTGCATCCACCTCCAGTACGTCGACTCCGGCCCATTCGAACGGCTCGATCAACGAGTACGTCAGCCACTGTGTCAGCTTGTGAAACGGCATCCAGCCCGCGGCGAGCCCAGGCCCCTGAACCGCATCGTGTCGCCAGCAGTCGCCGAGTGCGAAGTCTCCGATAGTGTTGCGCGACAACCAGATCGAGGACAGGGAGGACAACAGACCCATAAGGATGTCGTGTGCGTGTACCTCACCGGAGGTCGCCAGCGCATCGAACAGACCGCCGGGTCTGCCGTGCTCGCCGAACCGGTCGGGCTGGGCTGACAGCGCATCGCCGAGCCTGCGCATCAAGGCCAGTCGGCCCCCCAAACCCACCAGCGGGTTGTCGGGCGTGACCTGAAATATCTCGGCGAGCCTCGCCTCGGTCAACGCACGCAGACCATTCGCGTCGACCTGCAGTGGCCGGGAGGGGTCGCTCGAAAACGCTCCCGAGAGGAAGCCGTGCCACGTCGCTATCCCCAATCCCTCGGAGCGGCTGTACCGAGAGGTCGATCCGCCCCGCGTCTCGTGGTATCCCCAGTCGGCTCCTGCGCCGGCGTCCAGCAACACGCTCACCACCGTGAGGTCGATCATCGCCCGCGCCCGCTCCTGCGCCCCGGCGCCGTCAAGCAATAGGTCAAGGTCAGCCTTACGGTCGACCCCGCCGACTTCGAAATGCCGCCACCGGCTGTGATAGGGAATGTCGAGATCCGGGAACCGTTCGCGCGTCAGAGCGGCGACCTCCTCAGCGACGCTACCGAGTGCGGCGTCGTCGACGGTGAACCAGCGCGATTCGCCGCCGCGCGCACGCTCCAACAACTGCGCAGACCGCTGCCGCACCGCAGCCGTCGTCCGCAGGGCTGCTGCTGCCTCCTGCTCTTCGCGCATCCGCTCATCGGCTGCCTTCTGCTCTTCGCGCAAGCGCTCATCGGCTGCCTTCATAGCCCCCGGCCCTTGGCCTTCTTCAACTCCTCGACATCGGGCACCGCGCCTGGCGTGTAGTACCCGGCCGCCGTCTTCGCGTCGATCTCGACCTGGGCGTCGGCCGGGATCAGCTCGTCGGGAATCGAAACCCGTTCGCCGACCTCAATTCCCGACCCGGTGATGGCGTCATACTTCATGTTGCTCATCGACACCAGGCGGTGGATCTTGCGGATGCCGAGCCAGTGCAGAACATCAGGCATCAACTCCTGGAACCGCATGTCCTGAACGCCTGCCACACATTCGGTGCGGGCGAAGTACTGGTCGGCTGTGTCTCCGCCGACCTGGCGTTTGCGTGCGTTGTAGACGAGAAACTTTGTCACCTCGCCCAGAGCCCGGCCCTCCTTGCGCGAGTAGGCGACCAGGCCGACGCCGCCGCGCTGGGCACCCTGAATGCACTCCTCGATGGCGTGGGTCAGATACGGGCGGCACGTGCAGATGTCGGAGCCGAACACGTCGGACCCATTGCATTCGTCGTGCACTCGTGCCGTCAACTCGACGGATGGGTCGGCGAGAGCGCGTGGGTCACCGAAGATATAGATGGTCTGCCCTCCGATGGGGGGAAGGAAGACGTCGAGATCCGAGCGCGTCACCAGTTCGGGGTACATGCCGCCTGTTTCTTCGAAAAGGACTCGGCGCAAATCGGTCTCGCTGCAGCCGAATCGCTGCGCAACACCCGGCAGATACCAGACCGGCTCGATAGCCGCTTTCGTCACCTGCGCCGCCCCCGTCGGCAGCAGCACCCGCCCGTCGGGGGTCAACCGGGCCTTCGCGATAGCGTCGTGGACCTCGGGCAGGATCACCTGCGCCTTCGTGACGGCAATGGTCGGGCGGATGTCGAGACCGGCGGCGATCTGGCCGGCGAACACGTCGGCGACCATGGCGCCCCACGGATCCAGGCTGACGATCGTCTCCAGGTCCGTCCACTGCGGGTGTGGGCCGATGATGTCGGTCGGCGAGGTGTTGGTGAGATCGGCGCGGTGCTCCCGCGAGAGCTTGCCCGCCGCGACGGCGAGGGCGCGATAGACCCCGTAGGCGCCGCTGTGGGTACCGACGACGTTGCGGTGCGCGCGCGTGGTGGTGGTTCCGACAACCGGTCCGCGCTCCTGCGCGCTCGGCGCACCCCAACGAAGGCCGGGTGCGTCGCTGCCTCCGCTGTGCGACGTCAATCTGATGTGCCCGCCAGAGGATCTACCGGGTGGTGACGCGTCGCCGGGAGACATCGACCTCCTCGCTACTGCTCGCTCGTCGGGAATCCGCAAGCATAGTCAGTGCGAGACCTCGACGCCTGGGCTCCGCGCCTCGGGGAGCACAGGCGTTCGGCGCGATCGATCACTCACACGGGCCAGGACTCCTGACGGTAGGCCGCGTCGAAAAACATCCACTCATAGCGTGACGTCGTGACGAAATGAGCCCGGGCAGCCGATTCGTCGGCCGCGGCGAGCTCGGGGCCGATGCGGTCGGCCAGGGCAAGAACCTCGCTGACGGTGGCGGCGAACTCGTCGCCGCCGTAGCTGTCGATCCAGCGCTGGTAGCGCGCGTCGGTCGACCCTCGGGTCAGGAGCTCGGCCCCTACTTCGGCATAGATCCAGTAGCAGGGGAGTACCGCGGCCAGACCGTCGGCGAAGCTTCCGCCATAGACGGTTGCGAGCAGATAGCTGTTGTAGGCCAACGTTGTCGGGGCCACCGGAGCCGCATCGACCGCGTCGGCCGAGAGGCCGAGTGCGGGCAGAAGCTCACCGTGCAGCGACAACTCGACATCGAACACCTCCGCGGCATGCCGGGAGAACATCGCGGTGTCGGCCAGCGTGGGCGCCTTCGCCGCAACGCCGGCAAGAGCGCGGGAGTAGGTGCGCAGGTAGTGCACGTCCTGGGCGACGTAGCCGGCGAACACGTCCGCAGGGAGGCTGCCGTCGGTGAGGCCGCCGATGAACGGGTGGTCCAGGATCGCGTCGTAGATCGGGGTGATCTGCAACCACAGCGACGCCGTCCAGGTGCCGGGTTCGTTGCGGCCGATGCGCGGCGCCACGGGCATGTGGGTATTCCTTCCAGCGATGAGTTTCAGGCGGCCGGTCGGTCGATACCGATGTCGGAGACGATCTGCAACCGAACGAACCTGCCGGAGGGTGACTGTAATGAGTGATTCGACAGCGCTGCCGCCTGTGGTCGATGCGACGACCTGGCGGGCGGCTCTTGACGAGCTCCGCAAGCGCGAGAAGGCCGCGACCCGTGAACTCGACGCGATCGCCGCGCAGCGGAGGCGACTGCCCATGGTTGAAATGCCGGACTACACGCTGATCGGCGCCAACGGGCCCATCCGGTTGGCCGACATCTTCGACGGCCGTTCGCAGCTGATCGTCTACAACCACATGTGGGACAACGGCGCGGAGTGGCAGTGCGGCGGATGCACCGGTTACACCTCGCAATTCACCCGGCTGGAGTTCCTTGACAACTACGACGCGAAATTCGTGATCGTCACCTCGGGCCCCATCGATGAAGCACTCGCCTACCGGGACAGGGTCGGCAACAAGATGGAGTGGTATTCGTCGTCGGAGAGTCCGTTCGCGGCCGATGTGGACGCTGCGCCGGGAACCGGATTCGGGGTCAACGTGTTCTTGCGAGACGGCGAGAACGTCTACCGGACGTGGCACACGAACGGTCGGGGCACCGAACAGCTCAGCCACACGTTCGCGTTGATCGACCTCCTTCCGTGGGGCCGTCAGGAGGAGTGGCAGGACTCACCTGACGGCTGGCCCAAGAGTCCGACGTATTCGAAGTGGCTGGACGCTCCAGACGTCGCGCGACTGTACGGCCCCTAACCCCGCCGCGACGGCACGCGGCGCACTTGGCAGACTGTGGCCATGGCACAGATAACGTTGCGTGGAAACCCGATCAACACCGTTGGTGAGCTGCCCGCCGTCGGATCCGCGGCGCCCGGATTCACACTGACAGGCACCGATCTCGGCACGATCTCCGACGAGCAGTTCCGCGGCAAGCCCCTGCTGCTCAACATCTTTCCGTCGGTAGACACGCCTGTTTGCTCTGCCAGCGTGCGCAAGTTCAACGAAGCCGCAGCGTCCAACGGCGTCACGGTGCTCAACGTCTCCAACGATCTGCCGTTCGCGCAGAAGCGTTTTTGCGGAGCCGAGGGCATCGAGAACGTGACATCGGGTTCGGGCTTCCGAGACAGCTTCGGCGACGATTTCGGAATCAAGATCGTCGACGGTCCGATGGCCGGACTGCTCGGTCGCGCGGTGGTCGTGGTGGACGCCGACGGCAAGGTCGCCTACACCGAACTGGTGCCCGAGATCGGCCAGGAGCCCGACTACGACGCCGCACTGGCCGCGATCGGTTCGTGACGCGCGACACACCCTAGAGGGCGACGCGCCGGTATAGGTCACTGTTCGATTCCGGTACCGCATCTCCTTGATTCAGCGTCCTGCGACGACGGAATTACACCCTTGTAGGTGGTGTAGAAGTGGTCATAGTGACTGTTGTTAATCAATGAGTCCAGTGTCGATCAAAGGCGCTGGCTTGCGGAAAGCGGGAAGTGCAATGCGACGCGTCTTGGTCTTGGTCATCGGTCTCGCCCTCTTGCTGGCGACGCCGGGCTTGGCGACGGCTCAACCCACGCGGTCGGCGGCCAACCAGAAGGCGGTCGAGGCCGTCATCGCACGGGCGCTCTCTCAGCGCGGCGTTCCGTTCGCCTACGGCGGCGGCGGCGCGTCGGGACCCAGCAAGGGGACCGTCGCGGTGCCCGACGCTGACCCTGCCATTCCCGACCAGGCGGAGGTCGATGCCCAGTCACTGGACGTGACACCGGGCCTCAACCTCCCGAGCGTCACCCCCAATGCGACGGTGCCGGCACTTCCCGGCGCAACGGCACCCGCCCCGCGCAGGGAAGTTGTCGGATTCGATGCGTCGGGTCTGATGGTCTACGCCTACGCCGGCGTCGGGGTGAAGCTGCCGCGTTCCTCGGGTGAGATGTACAAGGTCGGCCAGAAGGTCATGCCGTCCTTGGCACTGCCGGGTGACCTCATCTTCTACGGCCCCGAGGGCACGCAGAGTGTTGCGCTGTTCGTTGGCAACGGGCAGATGGTGGAGACGACCGACGCCGGCGTCGCCGTGTCGCCGGTCCGCACCAAGGACATGACCCCCTACCTGGTGCGCATCATTGCCTGATGCCCCGCCTCCGGCGCCGGCCTCCTGCCGGGCCTCGTGGGCGCTGGCGCGCGTGACAGGCCAGCGTGGCGCGGGGCCGCGTCATCGAGCAGACCATCGGCCGAACCCGACGCGAAAGCGATTCGTGCACAAGAGCTTTGACACGCTCTGTCGAATGCCCTTTTTGTACCGTTCACCTCATTGACAGCAAACGGAATACTTCGTTCAGCAGGAATCGGCCAGCTGACCACCATGGGTTCGCTGGATGGACAAAGTAACCCCGCCCGCCTGCGGCGCGATACTGCCACGAAGACCGCGTCGCAGTGACCCGTCATTGCGGAGGTCTGCGAGTACGGCCTGGCGCTGCCCACGAATCTGCCGTAAATATTGTGGGATTTACGGGTGTCGATTAATCTCATCTGGCCTGGATCACCCACTCTCCAGCGTTGCTGGAAGTCCCACGTAAGGATTTCACGTGCGCGGAATACTCGCTGCGACCGGCGCTGCAACAGTTGCTGCAGCAAGCATCGCGGCTCCCACGCCGTACACGCTCGCAGCAAATGTGCTTACCGTCACGGGCTACACGTTCGGCGGCAAGATCGACTGGGAGATGGACGAGATCTTTCGTGGGTCCTTCTGCTCAGAGGCATCGGGTAACTCCTGCACCTCGGTCGACTACAACTCCGGGGTTTCCGAAGGCGCCGAGGAGGATGGGCTGAGGGCCCTGCGAGCCGCATTCGGCGTGACCGCGCCGCCAACGGTGGTCGTCGGCTTTTCACAGGGCGCGACGATCGCCACGCACTGGCTCCAGGAGACCGCGGGTAGCGCAGACGCGCCCGCCCCTGAGGACCTGTCGTTCGTGCTGGCCGCAAATCCGAAGCGCAAGTACGGCGGCGTCCGCAGCGGCTTCGCCGAGCCCACGCCACACACCGAATACGACGTGGTCGACATCGCCATCGAGTACGACGGTGCCGCCGACTTCCCGACCGACCCGCGCAACCTGCTCGCGCTCGCCAACGCGTTGGCCGGATTCGCCTACTTTCACATCCCCGGCTACAACAACATCGACCTCGAGACCGCCGACAAGCTGGTGTGGAAGGAGGGAAACACCACCTACGTGCTGATCCGGCGCGAGAACCTTCCGCTACTGGAGCCGCTGCGCATGCTGGGCCTCGACGAGCTCGCCGATGCTCTCAACGGCCCGCTGAAAGAGGCGATCGACGAGGCTTACGATCGCGACTATCCGGGTCTCATCGATCCGGAAAGGCATGACGAAGTGCTGGGTGAGGTGTTGCCCGGCGGCGCGACCGCTGACATCGAGCGCACCGCGGTGAGATACCTCTCGCGCACGTTCGCTACGGCAACGCCGGACGACGCGCACGACGAGCGGGAAGCCGAGGCGGCCTCCGCCCTTTCGCCGAGTGACCTCGGCCAGGGCACGGTCGATGAGGACGGAGACGAGGACGAGGCGCCCGACACAACGTCGGCCACGCCGGACTCCGGTGACGACGAAGCCGCGGAGCCGGACGACGAAGCCGATGAGCCGGATGCCGCCGCGGACGACGACGACGAGCGCGGTGCCGGGGTCGCGGAATTGACCCGTGATGCCCGGAAGTCCACGAAATCCGCGGGCTCCCGAGCCGACACCGACACCCAGACCGAGTCGGAATCCGACGCGGACGGCGACTCCGGCGCTTCGACCGAATAGCCGATCCTCACAACGCAGGCATGGCGCCTGCGACGGTGAACATCAGCACCAGGGCCGGCAGCAGGTTCGTGACCTGATGGGCGGCGATGCTGGCCGACAGGTTGTCGGTGTACAAGCGCGCCAACCCGATCGGGATCGCCACTACCAGTAGCAGCGGGGTTCTGGTCAGTTCGAGATGGGCGATCGAGAACACGACGGTGGTGACCCCGAACGCGACCCACCGTCCCCAGCGTTGGTCCACCGCATCCCACAGCAGACCGCGGTAGAGGATCTCCTCGCAGACCGGCGCAACGATCGCGATGAGCACGAACACCGCGACGGCCCAACCCCAGGCGCCTCGCGTTGCGCCGAATACCTCGCCCGCGGCGGAATTGGCGCCCTCCCCGACGATCTGGGTCCACAGCAGCGATGCCGGGATCGTCACGAAAAGACCCGCGACCCCAAAAATCACGCCGAGTCCCGCTGCACGCCAGGACCATTGGAGACGCAGATCGATTCGCGGCCCGTTGCCGCGCAGGTGTGTGATGACGATCGCCAGCGCAGCCGCCAGAACGCTCGGCACGCCGACGACCAAGAGGAGCACCGAAACGTGCGCGGGATCCGAGGCGGCGAACGGAAGCGCCACAAGCACCGAGGTGAGCAGGTAGATCGCCTCGACGAGGACGAAGGCGCCCAATCCCCAACGGTGGCGGCGAGTTTGCCGCGGATGAACGACCACAGCCGAACGCTAGCGCTAGCTGACGTTGATGAAGGGGCTGAGTACGTCCTTGACGAATTGCGCGACGTTGATCGACGGGTTGTTGTCGGGGAAACTCACGGTCGCCAAGATGTTGCCGCCGGCGTCGGCAAAATTCCCGTCAGCACGGTCCTGATGCGACGACGACGTCACCAGGATGATCCCTGATGCGTCCGCCTGCTTGGCCAACGGCACCGAGAAGGCCGCGTTCTGCACGGTGCTGTTGGCCCGGTCCTCGACGATGATTCGCTCTTCGGGGATGCCGTAGAGGCGCAGCATCTTGCGCATCTGACCGGCCTCGGTGTTGCCGTTGCGCGGGTTGCCGCCCGTGACGATGATCGGCGACTGCGGGAACATATGGCCGACGGCCATTCCAGCCAGCACACGAGTGTGCAGGATGAGCCGCATGGTGCCGTTGGGCTTGAGTCCGTAGCCGAGGATGACGATGGCGGGCTTGGAGAAGTCCTTGGCCACGATGGGCGGCGCCGCGTGCGCCGTGCCCCCGGTCATGCCGCCGGCGACGACCGCGAGAGCCATCGCCG
>ERZ500977.46-NODE-46-length-28793-cov-6.874730_pt1 | contig 28793 bp, 25 predicted proteins | sample MGYA00248863_ERZ500977 | MGnify/ENA primary metagenome ERZ500977 (study PRJEB25958, sample SAMN03398581) | human skin metagenome | study: EMG produced TPA metagenomics assembly of the Human Skin Microbiome Metagenome (human skin metagenome) data set.
CGAGCTGGCGCCCGGTCCTCGCGCGCCTCGCCCCCGCGGTCCGGCTCGCGGCGATCCCGAACGGCATCGAGCCGCCCCCGGTCCTGCGCGACAGGGCCACGACCCGCGCCGCCCTCGGCATCCCCGAGACCGCGCCGCTTCTCCTCTCCGTGGGCCGCTTCACCGCGCAGAAGGACCACCGCACCCTGATCCGCGCAGTGCGGCGCCTCAACGGCGTCCGCCTGATCCTTGCGGGCGATGGCCCCGAGCGCGGCGCCTGCGAGGGCGCGGCGGCCGGCGCCCCCGGCATCGCCTTCCTCGGCCAGCGCGCCGACATCGGCGACCTGATGGCCGCAGCCGACCTCCTTGTCCTTTCGTCCCGCTTCGAGGGCCTGCCGCTCGTCCTCCTCGAAGCCATGGCCCTCGGCCTGCCCGTCGTCTCCACCCGCATCGACAGCGCCGTCGAGGCCCTTGGCCCCGGCTGCCCGTGGCTCGCCGATCCCGGCGATCCCGCCAGCCTTGCCGCCGCCATCACCTCTGCCCTAGCCAGTTCCCGCGATGCCGTCGCGGGGGAGGGCCGCCGCCGCTTCGCCGACCAGTTCACCGCCGCCCGGATGACGGAGCGGACCGCCGCCCTCTACCGCTCCGTCCTTCGCCGGCCGGCCAGCACAAGGACCACCCCCATGCCCTCCAAACTCCGGGTCGGCTTCGTCGGCGCCGGCGGCATCGCGCACCGCCATTTCGGCGTCCTCGCGACCATGGACGACATCACCATCGCGGGCATTGCCGACCCCGACGCCGCTCGCGCCGCCGAGGCCGCGGACCGCACCGGCGCCCGCGCCTTCGCCGGCCATGACGAGCTGATCGCCGCGCTCGATCTCGACGCGCTCTTCCTCTGCGTCCCGCCCTTCGTCCATGGTGCCCCGGAACGTGCCGCCATCGCCGCCGGGCTTCCCTTCTTCGTGGAAAAGCCGATTTCCCTCGACGCCGCGCTTGCCTGCGAAATCGACGAGGCGGTGCGCCGCGCCGGCCTCGTGACCGCCGTCGGCTACCACTGGCGCTACCTCGACACGGTCGACGAGGCCCGCCGCCTGCTGGCCGACAATCCCGCGCATCTCCTGTCCGGCTACTGGCTCGACCAGACCCCGCCGCCCGACTGGTGGCGGCGCGCGGACCGCTCCGGCGGCCAGATCGTCGAGCAGGCGACCCATGTCATCGACCTCGCCCGCTTCCTCGCCGGAGACGTGACCGAGGTCTTCGGCCTGGCCGCCAGCCGTCCCCGCGCCGATTTCCCCGGCCTCGACGTCGCCACGGCCTCGACCGCCGCCCTCCGCTTCGCCTCGGGCGCGGTCGCCACCCTGTCCGCCACCTGCCTGCTGCGCTGGAACCACCGCGTCGGCCTCCATGTCTTCGCCGACGGCCTGGCGCTGGAGCTGACCGACCACGACATCATGGTCGACACCGGCCACGGCCGCCCCGTCCGTCCCGCCGAGGGCGATCCGGTCTGGCGGCAGGATCGCGCCTTCCTCGACGCCGTGGCCGGCCGCGAGAACCGCATCCGCGTCCCCTATGTCGAAGCCGTGACCTCCCACCGCGTCGCCCTCGCCGTTGCCCGCTCGGCGCGCGAGGGCGTGCCTGTCCGGATGGAGGGGCTGCGGGCCGACCCGCAGCCGCCGTTTCGCCCCGCCGCTGCCGAGGTCGCCCGTGTCGCCTGAGGCCGAGCGGACCGTCCGCTCCCTCGGGATCGAGGCCCCGGGCGCACCCTTCTATGCCGAATACCGCGAAGGTCCGTCCGGACCGGGCGAGGTGCGGCTCGACCTTCTCTTCACCGGCCTCTCCGCCGGTACCGAGTTGACCTTCCTCTCGGGCGCGAACCCCTATCTCCACGCCCGCTGGGACGAGGAAAACGGCGTCTTCGCCCCCGGGGATCCCTCGATCCGCTACCCGGTGCCGTTCCTCGGCTACATGGAGGTGGCCGAGGTCATCGCCTCCGACGCCCCCGGCTTTGCGCCCGGCACCCGCGTCGCCGCGACCTTCGGCCACAAGACCGGGCATACCGCCAATCCCGCCCGCGACCTCCTCGTCCCGCTGCCCCCCGACCTCGATCCGATCCTGGGCATCTTCGTCGCACAGATGGGGCCGATCGCCGCCAACGGCATCCTCCATGCCGATGCCGAAGCCCTCGGTCGCCCCGGCCTGCCGCTCGGCGCCGGTATCGCGGGCCGGCCGGTCGTTGTCTGGGGCGGCGGGATGGTCGGCCTCCTGACGGCGCTCTTCGCCCGACGCGCCGGTGCCGCGGTCCTGCTTGCCGAGCCCTCCGAATGGCGTCGCGCGGCCGCCGCCCGCCTCGGCCTCGAGGCCCTGCCCGAGGAGGAGGCCTGGGTCGAGGCCAAGCGTCGCTGGCACGGGCCGGACGGCCGCGGCGCCGATTTTGTCTTCCAGACCCGGGCCCGGGCCGACAGCCTGCACCAGGCGCTGAACGCGCTCCGCCCGCAGGGAACGGTCATCGACCTCGCCTTCTACCAGGGCGGGCTGGACGCCGTCCGCCTCGGCGAGGCCTTCCACCACAACGGCCTTGCCATCCGCTGTGCGCAGATCGCCCGTGTCCCCCGCGGCTTCGCGCCGCTCTGGGACCGGCGCCGCCTTGCCGCCGAGACCCTCGCGCTTCTCCGCGCCGAGGGCAGCGCGATCCGCGCCCATCTCGTCACCCATGTCCTGCCCTTCGACGATGGCGCCGACTTCCTCCGCCGCCTGCCCGTCGACCGCCCGGACTTCCTCCAGATCGTCTTCGCCCGATGACCCCCGCCGATCCGCCGCCGATCCGGATCCTCTTCGTCTTCGCCTGGCTCGTCGTCGGCGGCGAGGAGACCGAGGTCCGCCTGCTCGCCCGCCACCTCGATCCCGCGCGCTACCGCCTCGATGTCCTCGCCTGCTTCCGCAAGGAGGGCATGCCCGACCAGACCGAACGCCAGCTCGCCGCGGCCGGCGTCGCCGTCGACACCACCCCCTACACCCTGTCCTTCGAGGAGACCGTCACCTATCTCGCCCGCCGTCTGGCCGGCTGCGACCTCGTCGTCTCCTGCCAGAATGTCGCCGACATCTACCCCGCGCTGGAGCGCCTTGCGCTGCGCCCGCCGCTGATCGAGCATGGGGGGCTCGTCTCCGAAGCCCTCGCCGGCCCGAAGCATTTCACCACCCGGTATGTCGGTGTCTGCCGGTCGATCCGGGATGCCGCCGCCGGCCGGATGCCCGGCCGCGACCACCACGCCGTCGAAATCCCGTCGATGGTCGATCCGTCCGAATTCGACCCCGCCGCCCGCGACCCCGTCCGCGCCGCCCTCGGGATCGCGCCGGACGCGCCGCTCATCGGCTGGGTCGGCCGCCTCGACCGCAAGAAGCGCGTCGAGGATTTCCTCCGCGCCGCCGCGCGCGTCCATGCCGCCGAGCCCTCCGCCCGCTTCGTCGTCGTCGGGGGCCCCGATGCCTTCATGCCGGACTACGAGACCGAGCTCCGCAGCCTCGCCGCCAGCCTCGGTCTCGACGGCGTCCTCTCCTTCCTCGGCGACCGCCCCGATGTCCCCCGCCTCCTTGCCGCCCTCGACGTCTTCGTCTGGCTCTCGCGGGGCGAGGGGATGCCGCATGTCATCGCGGAAGCGGGCCTCGCGGGCCTCGCGACCGTCGCCACCCCCGACAATGGCGCCCTGCAGCAGATCGCGGACGGCCAGACCGGCCTCCTCGTCCCGCACGACGATCCCCCGGCTGCCGCCGCCGCGATCCTCCGCCTCGTCCGCGCGCCGCAGCTCCGGCGCAGACTGGGCCGCGCACTGCGCAGCCATGTCACGACGCATTACACGACGCAGGTCGTCGTGCCGCGCTGGCAGGCGCTCTTCGCCGAAGTCCTCGGCGAGCGCCCGCCCGCCCCGCCGCCATCGCTGTTCCAGACCCCGCTCCTCGGCGGCTGGGAATGCTCGAGCCATCGCCTCCAGACCGGCCGTCGCCTCGACCTCATCGCCTCGACCGCCCATGACACCAACGCCGCCGCCGATTATCGCCAGCTTGGCGCCCTCGGCATCCGCGCCATGCGCGACGGCCTGCGCTGGCACCGGATCGAGACCCGGCCCGGCCGGCACGATTTCGACTCCTGGCGCCCCATGCTCGCCGCCGCCCGCCACACCGGCACGCAGGTGATCTGGGACCTCCTTCACTATGGCTGGCCCGACGACCTCGACATCTGGTCGCGGGCCTTTCCCGACCGCTTCGCGCGCTTTGCCGCCGCCGCCGCGCGCCTCCACCGCGACGAGTCCGACGCCGTCCCCTTCTGGTGCCCGGTCAACGAGATCTCCTTCTTCGCCTGGGCCGGCGGGGATGCGGCCTATCTCAATCCCTTCGCCCGCGGCCGCGGCTTCGAACTGAAGGTCCAGCTTGCCCGCGCCGCCATCGCCGCGATGCACGCGCTCCGCGACGTCGATCGCCGCGCCCGCTTCGTCCATGCCGAGCCGCTGATCGCGATCCACCACGACCCCGCCACCGGCCGCCCGCGCTCCGAGGCCGAGGGCTGGCACGACGCGCAGTTCCAGGCCGTGGACCTGATCGCAGGCCGGCTCTGGCCCCAGATCGGCGGCGCTCCCGCTCTCCTCGACATCGTCGGCGCCAACTACTACCCGACGAACCAGTGGATCCACGGCGGCGCGCCGATCGGCCCCTCGCACCCGCTGCATCGCCCGCTCGCCGACCTGCTCTTCGAGCTGCATGCCCGCACCGGCCGGCCGCTCCTGATCGCCGAGACCGGCACCGAGGGCGAGGCCCGCGCCGCCTGGCTCGCCATGGTCCGCAAGGAAGTCGCCCGCGCCCGGGCCCGCGGCGTACCGGTCGAAGGCATCTGCCTCTATCCGGTCGCGAACCACCTTGGCTGGGACGACGACCGCCTCTGCGAGAACGGCCTTCTCGGTCACCTGCCCGTCGGGGGAACCCGTGTCGTCGATGCGCGGTTGTCTGCGGTGATCCAGCCCGACAGCCGCGGCGCCGGCCGGTCCGCGGATCGACCCGACGCAGCCCTGCCGGTTGCAACCGAAGCCGGAGGCCCGCGATGATAACCGATCTCTTCCTGCGATCCCGAAAGACGACCCTCGACGACGCCGAGCGCATCCGCCTCGATGCGGCGATTTCCGAAATCCGCACCTATGGCCGGCGCTCGACCGTCAGCCGCCACCACACATCCCTTGATGTGAGCCTCTACCTGATCCGCGGCTACATGTGCCGCACCATCGACAACAACCAGGGCGACCGGCAGCTCGTCTCGATCCAGATCCCCGGTGACTTCGTCGATCTCCATTCCTATCCGCTCAAGACGCTCGACCACGACGTCTCGACCCTCACCGATGTCGAGGTTGCCGTGGTGCGCCATGCCGAGCTCGACCTCCTCGTGGCCGAGACTCCCGCGCTCGCGCGCAAGCTCTGGTTCTCGACCCTCCTTGACGCGGCGATCCACCGCGAATGGATCTTCAAGCTTGGCCGGCTGCCGTCGCACGGCCGGGTGGCGCACCTGCTCTGCGAAACCGAGTGCCGCCTGCGCGCCGTGGGCCTCTGCACCGCTTCAGGCTTCGAGCTCCCCCTCACCCAGCCGGACATTGCCGAGGTCTGCGGGCTGACCAGCATCCACGTGAACCGGGTCCTGCGCGACCTGCGCGAACGCGGCCTCGTGACCGTGCGGGGCGGCACTGTCGAAATCCACGACGGCGCGGGCCTCGCCCGGCTCGGGGAGTTCGACCAGACCTATCTCTACGTCGACGAGGACCTCGTTCCCGCCCTGGGAGCCCGCCCGAGGAGGAAACATGCCTGAAAGCCCGCAAGGGCGCGCGCCCAGCGCCCGCCCGGCCACCGCGACCGCGGAAAACGGCGTCGTCCTTTTCGACGGCCCACAGGGGGCGATCGCCTCCCTCACCCCGGAAGCCGCGCAGGCGACCAGCGAAAACCTGCGCCGGGCGGCCGATCAGGCGGTCCGCCAGCGCCACCGCACGCCCGTGCCGCTGCTCCCAAAGGCCTGATCCTCGCGGCGGCTCCGGAGCCCGGGGCCGGATGGCGCGGTCCGGCTTTCAGGCGGAACCCCCGAACCAGAGGAGTGTCCGGAGAGTTCCGCGGGATTGCCGCGGGCCGAAACCCGATCTAGCCGGCGAGGTCGATCTCGATGCCCACACCCGCCGCGCGCGCCCGGGCGAGGAGCAGGGCGCCGATGGCGATGTCCTGCAGGGCGATGCCGACGGAATTGTAGAGGGTGATCTGCCCGGGCGAGGTCCGTCCGGCGGCGGCGCCGGTGATGACGTCGCCGATCTCCGGCCCCACCTCGGCCTCGGTCAGCGCGCCCTCGGCGAGCGCGAGGAGGAGGTCGCCCGACTCGTGGAAGGCCGTCGCCCGGCTGTCGAGGAAGACGCGCGCGCGGGCCATGCCGGCGGCGTCGATCTCGCGGTGGTCCGGCCGCGGCGGGGCGCCGACCGCGTTGATGTGCTGGCCGGGCCGGAACCACGCGCCCGCGACGACCGGGTCGCGCGCGGGGGTGAGGGTACAGACGACATCGGCCTCCGCGAAGACCGCCGCCGGAGTGGCAAAGGCGGCGGTGGCGAGGGCCGGATGCGCCGCGGCGATCCGGGCGGCGAACCGGGTGGCGGTGTCGGGGTTGCGGGTCCAGAAGACCACGCGCTCGAAAGGACGAACGCAGGCGAGCGCCGCGACATGTGCGACGGCGAGGTCCCCCGCGCCGATCAGCCCGAGCACGCGCGCGTCGCTACGGGCGAGGTGGCGGGTGGCGACGGCGCTCGCCGCGGCGGTGCGGATGCGGGTCGGGATCTGGCCGTGGAGGATGCCCTCGCAGAAGCCGGTCTCCTGCGAGACCAGCATCAGCACCGAACGCTGGCTCGGCAGGCCGCGCGCGGCGTTGTCGGGAATGTCGGCGAGGAGCTTGGCGGCGGCGAGGCCCTGCCGGCCTGCGAGCGCCGTCATCGTCAGGAACGCGCCCGGCCCGGGGGGCAGCGCCATTGCACCGGGCGATGGTTGCGTCGCCGTCCCGCGGGACATGTCGGCATGCGCGGCCTCGACCGCCTCGACGACCTCCGCCATGGTCACGAGGCCGTCAACCTGCGAACGGGTGAGGATCAACGTCTTGCGGGGCGTCTGGTCGGCGGGCATGGGGCGCAGTCCTCACACGGCGATGCGGTGGGTTTCGAGCGGCGTGTGCCGGCTCAGGTTCTCGAAGCCGTCGGCGGTGACGACATAGAGGTCGCCGATATTGCACCCCGCCGACATCGGCTCCAGCCACTGGGTATGCAGCACGAAGATCATCCCTTCCTCAAGCCGGTCGTAGTTGTGCGACGAGATGCTATAGGCGTTCTGCCCGCCTGCCATCCCGACCGAATGCCCGAGGTTCGGGTTATGCGGCCCGGCCACCGCCGGATAGACATGCATGAGCCGCCGCCCCTGCGCCTCGTAGTCCGGGTCCGGCACATGCTCCCGCCGGATCTCGCGCGGGCCCCCGTCCTCGGCCGTGCTCCAGTTGTAGGGCATCGTCCGCGCCTCGGCATCCCGGAGCAGCCCCGCCGCGACATAGGGCGCGAAGGCCGCCGCGTTGAGGTCGCGGATGAGCGTGCCCGGCCGGATCAGCCGTTCCGCCGCCTTCACGCCCCGGGTGCAGGCGTCGAGCACCAGCTCCTGCCGGGCCGTCGGCGCGCCCATGGCGATCATGCGGGCGGTCTGGGCGGTATAGCCCTGATAGGTGACGTTCGAGACATAGAGGTTGATGAGGTCGCCCTTGCGGATCACCCGGCCATAGGGCTTGCCGCAATGGGTGCCCCATTCGTTGGCGCCGATCTGGTAGCCGTCGCCGGTCTCGCCGCCACGGGCCATCTGCGCCAGCGTGAAGGCCGCGAAGATCTCGTAGTCGGTCACCCCCGGCCGCGCGACGTGATAGGCGGCCTGCGTCGCGATGCTGACGAGCTGCGCCGCCGTGCGCGTCACCGCGATCTCCGCCGGGGTGCGGATGCGCTGCATCCGGTCGAGGATGGCGTTGTGCTCGGAAAAGGCCGCTCCCGGCAGGGCCTCCGCCAGCCCGGCCTTGACGGGGGCGGTGCGCTTGTCGCCGATCACGCCGATCGCGCCCCGCGCCAGGCCGAAGTCGGCGAGCACGCGGGCCACGGCCTCCACCGTCTTGCGCCCGGAATCGCCCGGCACGTCCGCATACTCCCGCCCGATCGCGCCCACCTGGAGGATGCGCTCCACCCCCACCGGCTCGCCGCCCGGCGGCAGGATCACCGACTGGGTGTAGAAGGAGACGAGGACAGGCCCCTTGTCCTCGTCCATCGGGAGGACGAGGACGCCCTCGCGCATCCAGTCGCAGAGATAGCGCAGGTAGGGGTTGCCGGCATGGAACCAGCCGACGGTGTCGGTGTGCACGATCAGCGCGTCGAGGCCGGCCGCGACACCCTCGCGCTTCACCCTGCGCATCCGCTCGGCATAGTCGGCGACCGGGATCGGCGGGGCGGGGACGAAGTCGAAATCGGGCGCGAAATCGGCGAGCAGGCGCTCGATCGAGCGGGGCCGGTCGGCGGTGAGGGAGGTCATCGGCGTATTCCTTTGAAACGTCAGCGCCCGCAGCCGGTGAACCGCTGCAACACGAAGAGGAGCAAGGCTGCGGCGAGGATCAGAAGGCCCGAGACCGCCGCCACGCGGCCGTCGAGGCTTTCCTCCAGCATCGCGAAGAGGCGGAGCGGCAGCATCGTCCGCCCCGGCTCGCCGAGGAACAGCGTCACCGACACGTTGTCGAGCGACTGCATGAAGACGAGGAAGGCCCCGGCCACGATCCCGGGCGCGATCCCCGGCAGGCTGACCCGCAGGAAGGTCCGCGCCCGCGACGCCCCGAGCGTCGCCGAGGCATCCTCCAGCGTCGGGTTCATCCGCTGGGCGAGCCCCAGCACCGTGCGGAACATCAGCGGGGCGAAGACGGCCGCATGCCCGACCAGCACCGCCCAGAAGGACGGCCCGAGCCCGAGCAGGCTCAGCGCCAGGAGCGCCGCAAGGGCATAGACGAGGCTCGGCAGCACCAGGGGCGCGAGCAGGATCGGCTCGACCGCATTCGCCATCCGCCGGGGCGCGCGCGCCAGCGCCCAGGCCGCCGGCGCGGTGATCAGCGTCACCAGCACGACCACCGCGAGCGCCATCTCGAAGGAATTCCTCGCCGCCGTGTGGATCGGGGCCGACTGCGCCGGGTCGAGCAGCGCCGCATACCAGCGCAGCGACAGCCCCTTCGGCGGGAAGGCGAGCGTCGTCCCGGCATTGAACGACATCAGGAGCGCGAGCAGGACCGGCCCGATCAGGAAGGCGATCACCAGAAGCCCGAGGCCCCGGACGACGGCCCAGTAGAGGAGCGCACCGAGGTCCGGCCGGGTGCGATCCGGGAAAGCGGCGTCAGCCATGGGCGCGGAGCCTTTCGTGGCGGGCGAGCAGGGTGAGGCCGAGCATGATGGCCCCGGTGGAGACCAGGAGCAGGATCGAGATCGCCGCCGCCGCCGGCCACTGGAAGAACACGCCCACCTCGCGATAGACGAACTGCGGCAGGAAGATGAGCCGCGCGCCCCCGATGACGCTCTGGGTCACGTAGGAGGTGGTCGCCGAGGCGAAGACCAGCACCCAGCCGGCCAGCACCGCCGGGATCACCTGTGGAAAGATCGCGCTGAACCACGCCCGCCACCGCCCGGCCCCCAGCACCTCCGCCGCGTCGAGCGTGGCGCGATCCGCCCGTTTCAGCACCGAGAAGACCGGCAGGAGCAAGAGTGGCAGCTCGATCTGCGCCAGTGCCAGGACGAGCCCCAGTTCGGTATAGAGCAGCGAGAAGGGCCGCTCGACCAGCCCGAGCGCCAGGGCGGTCTGGCTGATCGGGCCAGTCTTCCCGAGGATCACCACCCAGGCGAAGGTCCGCACCACATTCGCCGTCAGCATCGGCAGCAGCGCGCAGATCAGGATCAGCCCCCGCAGCCGCGGGCCCGCGTGCCAGTAGAGCATGACGAGCGGCAGGGCGAGGAGGCTCACGAGCCCCGTCACCTTGGCCCCGAGGAGCAATGTGCGGACCAGCACGTCCCGCTGGAACGGATCGCGGAGGAAGGCGGCGAAGTTGCCCAGCCCCCAGCCCCCGTCCGTCCCCCTCAGGCTGATCCCGAGGAGAAGGAGAAGCGGCGCGAGAAAGAACAGCACCATGAAGCCGAGCATCGGCCAGGCGAGGAGGGTGTCTTTGCGGATCATCGGTGCCGTCTCCCGTCTGGCCGGAGGCCTACTGCGACACGATGCGGTCGAAGGTCTGGGTCCAGTCGGCGCGATACCTGTTGATCGCCGCCCAGTCGGGATAGACCGCTGCCGCCAGCTGCTCGGGCGTCACATAGGCGGCCACCACCGACGAGAAGGGGACGTCCGTGTTCGTCGGGATCATCGCCGTCGGCGCCTCGCCGAACGCGGTCTGCGCTGCGGCCGAGATTGCCGCATCCATGTAGGCATAGACCGCGTCCGGGTCCTGCGCCCCCTTCACCAGATGGATCGACACCGGTACCGCCGGCGAGCCGCTCTCGGGATGGACGAATTCCGCCGCCATCCCGAGCTCGCGCAGCTTCGCGACATTGCCGGTCGAGGCCATGAAGACGGCGACCTCGCCCTGCTGATACATCGTCATCTGGTTGGAGCCGGAAGTGGCGATGACCAGGTCCTGCAGATGCGTCCTGATCAGGTCGAACACCGGCTGCATGTTCTCGTAGGTGCCGCCGTAGAGCTTGTTGATCTCCGTCCAGGCCATGGTCGCGGTGTTCGAGCCGAAGCCGATCTGCGCCACGTTGCCCTTGTACTGCGGATCCTCGAAGAGAGCCTTGTAGCCCGAGGGCCTGTCCACCACCTCGGGATTGAACGCGATCCCGTTCACCTCGATCGTCACATAGGGTCCCCAGGCGCTTTGCGCGGCGGGGCTGAGCTTGCTCCAGTTCTTCAGCTTGCTCGGGTCGATCTTCTCGATCAGTCCCGCGTCGATCAGCACCGCCGACTGACCCGGCGAGACCAGCAGCGCGTCATACGGCGGCTGCCCCGGGCTCGCCATCAGCTTGGCGATCTGGTCCTGCGCGAGTGCGGGGGCGATGGTGAGGTCGAAGCCGGCCTCCTTCACCATCGGCGTCAGGACGGTGCGGTAGGCATCCTCCCAGCTGCCGGGGAAGGTCGCGGCAACCACCTGCCCGGTGGCGGCGCGGGCCATCCCGGGCCGGATCAGGGCCGGTGCGGCCAGGGCCGACAGGGCGGAAAGGGTAAAGGCGCGGCGGGAAATCTCGATGGTCATCGCGTGATCCTCAGGCGTGGGTTGCAGGAAAGACGTGCAGGCGAGCGGGATTCGGGCGGAGCCAGACGGTCTGGCCGCGGTCGGGACGCGCCGTGCCGTCCCGCGGCACCTGCGCCCGGAACCGGGTGCCCTCGGGCAGGGTCGCCTCGATGCCGAGATGCGGGCCCATCATCACGGCACGGTCGAAGCGGGCGGCGAAGGCGCCCGGCTCGGGTCGGGTGCTGAGCGCCAGGTCCTCTGGGCGGCAGGTGACGATGATCGCGCTGCCGGGGCGGAAGTTCAGCACGCGGTCGAGGCCGATCTCGGTGTCGTCGCGGGCCTTCAGCCGGGAGCGCCCGGTCACGGTTGCCGCGATCCGGTTGGCATGCCCGATGAAGCCGTTGACGAACAGGCTCGCGGGAGTGTCGTAGATCTCCTCGGGCGAGCCGACCTGCTCCACCCGGCCCTCGTTCATCACCACGAGCTGTCCGGCGACCGCCTGCGCCTCCTCCTGGTCATGGGTGACCATGACGGTGGTGATGCCGACAGTCTCCAGCATCCGCACGAGTTCGGCCTGCAGCTCCGCGCGCAGCGCCCGGTCGAGCGCGCCGAAGGGCTCGTCCATCAGCAGCGCCGCCGGGTCGGGGGCGAGCGCGCGGGCGACCGCCACGCGCTGCTGCTGCCCGCCCGACAGGCTCGGCGGAAAGCGATCGGCGAAGGGGCGCAGCCGCACGAGGTCGAGCAGCCGCGCGACCCGCGCCGTCCGTTCCGCCCGGGGCAGGCCGGCCAGGCCGTAGGCGATGTTCTCGGCCACGGTCAGGTGCGAGAAGAGCGCGAAATTCTGGAACACCATCCCGAGCCGGCGATGACGGACGGCGACCCGCGTCAGGTCGCGCCCGTCGAGCCGGATGCGGCCCCGGTCCGGCACGATCAGTCCGGCGATCGCCCGCAGGATCGTCGACTTGCCGCAGCCACTCGGGCCGAGAAGCGCCACCACCTTGCCCGCGGGAACGTCGAAGTTCACGCCGTGAAGGACCTGCTTCCCCTCGTAGCCGTGATCGACGGCGCTGATCTGAAGTCCCGTCCCGGTCATGTCCGCTGCTCCGCCCATCCATCGCCCTCGATCGAGTCGAGGCTTGCGGTCCGCTCGGTCAGAAATCAATTCGAAAGAATGTTCGAAATTATATTCGCGTTCGTTATGGACGGTATCTAGGCATGCCCTTTGGCAAATGTTGCAATCGGCGGCAATTGGCCCGGCTGCAGCCTGCGGCGGGGCCTGCGACCCGGCGCATTCGAAGCGATCTGCGGATCGGCACCGGATCGATTCTCATCGGCGATCCCCCTCGCGGACATGAAAAGGCCGGCGCCTCCGGTTGACGGAAGGCGCCGGCCCTGCCCGGGTGGTGCTGCGTGGCGGAGAGCGTCAGCTCGGCGTCGTCTCCGGCGCCCGCCGGCAGGCGAGCGGCAGGCCCTTGCCGGCGCAGATCGCCTCGATATGGCACACGGAGTCCGCGATGAAGGTCAGGGCCGCGTCAAAGCCATAGGGCTGATGCGCGTAGCTCGGCCAGCCGTAGCGGCTCGCCTCATAGCTCTCCCAGCTCTCGACCTCTCCCGCGGCGATCCGCGCCTCGAAGGCGTCGACCATGGCGAGATACGCCTCCAGCTCCTCCGCCGTCAGGTCGGGATGGCCCGCCCGCCAGGCCGGATCGTCGATCTCGATGCACTGGCGCGGATGGGCCTGCCGCCGCTTGGCCGTCGTCGATTGCGCGATCTCGAGCGAGAGGGTCAGCTCCGGATTTGCCGCGGCGAGGATCGGCAGGATGGCGGCGAGATCGACGATGCCGGTTCCGCAGGTGCGGGGCTGGAAATCGAGGCCGCCCGGCGCCCGGGCGACAAGCGCGTCCTTGATATGCGTCTGGCGGACATGCGGGGCGAGCCGCCGCGCCGCCCAGACCGGATGCTCGCCCCGCTGGAGCATGTTGGCGGTGTCGAAGACCGCGCCCACGCACTCCGCCCCGACCGCCTCGATCAGCCGCCGGATCTCGAACGAGGTGATCTCGTCATGCGTCTCGATGTTCAGGGACACGCCGTTCGCGCGCGCGGCCGGAGCGAGCTTCGTCAGGACGCTCTCGGTCCCCGCGAGCTGCTCCGCCCAGGTCACGTCGGTGCGGAAGCGGTCGACGGCACGGCGCCCGCGATAGGCCGGCTTGAAGTTGCCCGGCGACACCCAGAGCTCGCGGCAGCCGATGGCGGCGCTCGCTTCCATCATGCGGATGAACCCGGCGATGATGTCGCCGTCACCGGCGGCGCGCAGTTCGGGATTTTCGGCGCTGCAATAGGGATTGATCTTGCCGAGGCCGCTTTCGAGATAGAGCCCGAGGTCGTCGGCCCTGGCCCGCAGCGCCCGCAGATACCCTGCGTCGAGGGTCGGGCTCATGTCGAGGACGGTGGGGAAGAAGAGGCCGCCGAGCCCGAGGTCGTGGACGAGGTCGAGGCTCGCCATCGGGCCGCGGTCGCGGAACTCCGGCAATTTCTGCGCGTCGATTCCAAGTTTCATGTCGGGAACTCCAGGTGCGCCCGCCCTTAGCGGCGGTCTTTGGCGGCAAGGTGCTTTTCGAGGTAATGCTGGCCGATCGACGCCACGCTGGTGAGGGCGAGGTACCAGATCGAGGCCGCGAACAGGAGTTCGATGACCATGAAGTTCGCGGCATAGATCTGCTGCGCCATGGTCAGCAGGTCCTTCATGCCGATGACCGAGACGATCGCGCTCGCCTTCAGCATGCCGATCGCCTGGTTGCCGGTCGGCGGGATCACGAGGCGGACGGCCTGCGGCATCACCACCGTCCGGAGCGTCTGGAGCGGCCCGAGGCCGAGCGCCTGTGCCGCCTCGCGCTGTCCCTGCGGCACCGAGCGCAGGCCGGCACGGATGATCTCCGCCATGTTGGCCGACTCGTGCAGCCCGAGCGCGAGAAAGCCGGCGACGGCGGGCGTGACGAGGTCGTTGACCGGGATCGCGTATGGGCCGGCGCCGATCATCGGCACGAAGAGCGCGATATTGTACCAGAAGAACACCTGCACCAGCAGCGGCACCCCCCGGAACCACCAGACGAAGGCTGCGGCCGCAGCCTTCAGGACGAGGTTGCGGCTCGTCGCCATGGCCGCGATCCCCCCGCCGGCGGCGATGCCGAAGGCCATCGCGCCGAAGGTCAGCTCCAGCGTCAGCACGACCCCGTCCAGGATGCGCGGGTCGACGAGATAGCGCGGGATCTCGCCCCAGAGCACGTTCTGGCTCTGGCCGAGACCCCGGACGAGGAGCGCGATCCCGAGGATCGCGGCGGCCCCGGACGCGACCTGCCCCCACGGGATCCGCCGTCCGACGGGCGGCGCGAGCGGCGGATGGGGCGTGCCGGACGGGGCAGGGGGCATGGGGATCACTCCACCGGCATGCTGGCGGCGTCGTTGACCTTGACCGCCTCGACCGCGAGCGGCCCGAGCCCCCATTTCTCCATGATCGCCTTGTAGCCCCCGGCCGCGACCATCTGCTCCAGCGCCGCGACCAGCGTGTCGCGCAGCTCCGGGGTGTCCTTGGCGGTCAGCATGCCGAGATAGCCGACGGCGAGGCGGATGTCGGGCAGCGCCTGCAACCCCTTGCCGTTCCCGACCTGGTTCGCGGTCGTGTAGACGCTCGTCGCATAGCCGTTGACCGTGGCATCCGCCCGGCCGGTGCGCACCGCCTGCAGCACGTCCGGCATCTTCGGCAGCGACAGGATCTCGATCGGCGTCTCGCATTTGGCGGAGGCCGCCTCGACCATGCGGTTCTGGAAGGTGCCGACCGGCACCGCGACCCGCCTGCCGCAGAGATCCGCCATCGACGCAATGCCGAGCGGATTGCCCTGGATCGTCATGATCGTTGTCGCATCATACATGTAGTCGATGACATCGACCTGCTTTTCCAGCTCGGGATCGTCGTTGATGCCCGAGATCGACACGTCGAACCGCTTCGACAGGATGGCCGGCACGATCGCCGCGCCGGCGCCCACGTCCGTCATCTGCACCTCGACCCCGAGAATGACGCCGAGCGCCGTCGCGAGGTCGGCGTCGATGCCGACAAGGCCGCCGTCCGCGCCATGGAAGCTGATCGGCGGGGTGAGGTCGGTCGCGACCTTCAGCACCCCGGCCGACCTGACCGATGCCGGCAGCCTGGCTGCCAGCGTCTCGTTCCGCACGACGCCGGGGAGCGCGGTGATCTCGGCGCTGGGCGTCATGACCTCCGCAGTTCCCTGGGCGACCGCCACCGTCCCGGCCAGCGCCACCGCCGCTCCGACGAGCGTCGATCCGAGGAGCTTTCGAATGCCATCCATGCTAACCTCTTTTCCATGGCCTCAGGCGATCCCGGCGTCCGGTCCGGCCTGCGTTTCCTTCTGATCGCTATGATCTTCGAAAATTCATGCGCAAGTAATTCCGGTCATGTGTGCGCTTGGCGTTGCGGGATTCTTGCCTGCGCGTGTTTGGACGCCTATGCACTAGCCAGAGGTGGCGCGGACTTGGGCAGAGTTCACCTGCCGCGGAACGATCTCGCCGAATCGTGCCGCCCTGTGCGAGAACGCCTCGACTGACATGGAGAACGTCTTGGCCCCGTCCCGCAGCAGATCCGAAGAATTCGCCGAGGATCCGTCCGAGAGAATCTGTGCGACCCTCATGGAAGCCGTCTCCGAGCGTGCCCTGCGCCCCGGCACCAAGCTGATGGAAGAGGTGATCGCCCGGCATTTCGGGGTCAGCCGCACCGCGGTGCGTGGCGCCATTGCCATCCTGGAGCGCGCCCATCTGGTCGAGCTCCGCCGCAACCACGGCTCGTTCATCGCCTCGCCGGACCGCGCCGAGGCGCGCCAGCTGCTCGATACCCGGCGCATCCTCGAGATGGCGACGGTCGATGCGGTGATGGCCACGGCCGCGCCCTCGGACCTCGACCGGCTCGAACGCCTGACCCTGGAGGAGGAGGCGGTCCACTCCGGGGCCGACGATGGCGCGAAGCAGCGCCTGTCCGGCAATTTCCACGTCGAGCTTGCGCGCGCCGCCGGCAATGCGGTGATGGAGGAGATGCTGAGGAACGTCCTCGCCCGCCTGTCCCTGGTGGCGGCGCTCTACGAGCGGGACGATGGCCGCAAATGCGGCGCCGTCGATCACCGCAGCATCCTCACCGCGATCCGCTCCGGCGATGCCGCCGCCGCCGCAACGGCCATGTCCCGCCATCTCGACGATCTCGAGGCGATGCTCGACCTCGACGCCGCGCCCGACACCGAGGACGCGCTGTCGATCGTGCTGCGGAAGTTCGCTCCGGACGCGCCTGCGGGGCAACGGCCCCCGCGCCGGACCCCGGCCGCGCCGCGGCATGGCGGTTGAGGCCTCCCGCCGAAGATCGCATCGGCGGGGCTGCTGTCTGTCCCGCGTGTCCGGCTCCTTGTGGATGCGCCTGCCGGGCCGGGCTTCTCGGCCGGCTCTGGACCGGGAGTGTCCTTATCGGGCACCCCAGGTGTCGGTGAGACGATACGCCTCCGGCCAGGGGTCGGAGGGGTCGAGCATGTGCTGGTGGATGCCGGTGATCCAGCCCCGGCCGGAGATTTCCGGGCGGATGGCCGGCCGGCCGCCGACGGTCGTCGTGCCGAGGATGCGTCCGGCGAAGGTCGAGCCGATCAGCGAGACGGCGGTGAGGCGGTCACCCACCGCCATCTCGCCGCGGGCGTGGAGCACGGCCATGCGGGCGGACAGCGCGGTGCCGGTCGGCGAACGGTCGACCTTTCCGGGCCGGATCGCCACCGCCGCCTGTGTCCGAAGGCCATCCGGGGTGCGCTCGATCGCCCCGGCGAAGAGGCAGAAGGAGATGTGGCGCCAGTCCGGGTTCCCGGGATGCGCGAAGCCGAGGGCCGCGGTCGCGGCATCACTGATCCGGACGCCGAGGCGGGCGATGTCATGCGCCGCGTCGGGCGTCAGCGACAGGCCGAGCGCGGCGGGGTCGACGAAGACGAAGCTGTCGCCGCCATAGGCGGTATCGACGGTGAGCGTGCCGAGCCCCTCGACTTCCAGCGGTACGCCGAGCCGTGCGGCGAAGCTCGGCAGGTTCTCGACGAAGATGCGCTCGGCCTTGCCGCCGCGGCACTCGGCGCGCACCCGGACGAGGCCGCCCGGCGCTTCCAGCACCAGCTCGGTGACGGGCTCGCGCATCGGCACCAGCCCGCCGTCGAGCAGCACCGTCGCGACGCAGATCGAGTTCGAGCCCGACATCGGTGGCGTGTCTTCGGGCTCCATGATGATGAAGGCGGCGTCGGCCCGCGGGTCCTTCGGCGGGACGAGCAGATTGACATGCCGGAAGACGCCGCCGCGCGGCTCGTTGAGGACGAAGCCGCGCAGGCGGCCGTCCTGCGCGATCCACCGGCTCTGTGCCCAGAGCGTTTCCCCCGGCGGCGGCAGAACGCCCCCGACGATCACGTCGCCGACCTCGCCCTCGGCATGGGCGGAGATGACGTGAAGGGTCTGCATGGAGCGCATCTCAGAGCGTCCGCACCAGCCGCAGCGCGTCATAGACCGCGGCATGGGTGTTGCGGGCCGCCACCGCGTCGCCGATGCGGAAGAGCTGGTAGGCGCCGGCGGGATTGCGGGCCACATCCTGCGCCCGGCCCTCGACCAGCGCCTCGTAGTCCACGTCGCCGAGGTTGCGGGAGCCGGGGCGGAGCTCGAAATAGAGGTCGTCGAGCGGCCGCGTCCCGTGGTTGACCACCACCTGGTCGACCCGCCGTTCGCGGGTGACACCGCCATAGTCGCTGCCGATCACCGCGACGAGTTCGTTGCCCTCGGCCCGGACGGCATCGAGCTTCCAGGTGACGGTGAAGATCACGTCGCGCTTCTGCAGGTCCCGCATCGAGGGCGTCAGCGACATCGCCATCACCTCGGGCGCGAAGCTCCGGTCCCGGGTCATCACCTCGACCCGCGCCCCGGTCCCGGCGATCTTCTCCGCCGCCTGCAATGCCGCATAGTCGCCGGCATCGTCATAGATCAGCACGTTCGATCCCGGCCGCACGTCTCCCGACAGGATGTCCCAGGCCGAGACGACGAGCGGATTGCCCTCGGCCAGCACCTCCGTATGCGGCAGGCCGCCGGTGGCAATCACCACGACATCGGGACCGTCGGCCAGGACCGTGGCGCCGTCGGCATAGCTGTTGAACCGGAACGCGACCCCCATCCGGGTGCATTCGGCGAAGCGCCAGTCGATGAGCGCCATCATCTCGTGCCGCCGCGGCGTCTGCGCCGTCAGCCGGATCTGCCCGCCCGGGTCGTTCGCGGCCTCGTGCACGACCACCGCATGTCCGCGCTCGGCCGCCACCCGCGCCGCCTCCAGCCCGGCCGGACCGGCGCCGACGACGACCACCCGCCGCGGCGCCGCGGCCTTCGCGATCGCGTGCGGCTGCTCGAGTTCGCGCCCCGTCGAGGGGTTGTGCAGGCAGAGCGCCATGCCGCCCTGATAGATCCGGTCGAGGCAGTAGTTCGCGCCGACGCAGGGGCGGATGCGCGCCTCCTCGCCGCGCAGGATCTTCGCGACGATATGCGGGTCGGCCATGTGGGCGCGGGTCATGCCGACCATGTCGAGCTTGCCGGAGGCGATCGCGTGGCGCGCCGTCGCCACGTCCTGGATCTTCGCGGCGTGGAAGGTCGGGAAATTGGTCGCCGCGCGGACCTCGCCCGCGAAGTCGAGATGCGGGGCCGAGCGCATGCCCTGCACCGGGATGAGGTCGGTCAGTCCCGCGTCGGTGTCGATATGGCCTTTCACCACGTTCAGGAAGTCGACCATGCCGCAATCCTTCAGGCGGCGCGAGATTTCGAGCCCGTCGGCCTTGCTGAGCCCGCCCGGCAGATCCTCGTCGCCGGTGTAGCGGATGCCGACGATGAACTCGTCGCCGACGCGGGCGCGGATCGCGCGGAGCGTGTCGAAGGTGAAGCGGAGCCGGTTTTCCAGGTCGCCGCCATAGGGCCCGTCGAGCTCGTTGGTGAGCGGGGACCAGAACTGGTCCATCAGATGGCCGTAGGCCTGCAGCTCGATCCCGTCGAGCCCGGCCGCCTGCATCCGCTCGGCGGCGTCGGCGTAATCCTCGATGATCCGGGCGATGTCCCAGTCCTCGGCCTTCTTCGGGAAGGCCCGGTGCGCGGCCTCGCGCTCGTGGCCGGGCGAGACGACCGGCAGCCAGTCGGCCTTGTCCCAGCGCGTCCGCCGGCCAAGGTGGGTGAGCTGGATCATTACCGCGCAGCCGTGCTCGTGGCACTCGTCGGTCAGCGCCTTCATCCAGCCGACCACCTCGTCCTTCCAGGCGAGGATGTTGTTGAAGACCGGCGGGCTGTCGCGCGCGACCGAGGCCGAGCCCGCCGTCATCGTCATCGCCACCCCGGCCCGCGCCCGCTCGACGTGATAGGCGCGGTACCGCTCCTTCGGCATGCCGTCCTCGGGATAGGCCGGCTCGTGGCTGGTGATGATCAGCCGGTTCTTCAGCGCGAGATGCCTGAGGCGGTACGGCTGCAGGAGGGGGTCGCTGGACATCGGCGTCTCCGGTGGCTACCGGAGAAACGCCTTAAATGTTCACTTGTGTCGAGTCAATGGCCATAAGTGAACATTTGCCTTGCCGCCCGCGTTCCGCGCGGATAGGGTCGGCCGATGACCACGCCACGCGACAGGGACGACGGGACCGGGAAGGCATCGGGCTGGCGCGGCTCGCGCGATGTCTGGCTTGCCGTGGCCCGGCAGGCGCTGATCGACACGGGTCTCGAGGCGGTGAAGATCCAGCCACTGGCGAGCCGGCTCGGGATCGCGCGCACGAGCTTCTACTGGTTCTTCCGCGACCGGAACGACCTGCTCGATGCGCTGCTGGAGAGCTGGGACAGCCAGAACACCGGCGCCTTCGTCGCGGGTTGCACGGCCTATGCCGACACCGTCACCGAGGCGCTCCTCAACCTGATTGCCGTCTTCCACGACGAGACGGCCTTCGACCCGCGCCTCGATTTCGCGGTGCGGAGCTGGGCCCACCAGTCGGAGGCGGTGACGGCGCGGGTCAATGCGGCCGACGACCGCCGCCTCGCAGCGATCCGGGGCCTGTTCGAGCGGTTCGGCTATGCCCCCGACGATGCCGACGTGCGCGCCCGCACCGTCTACCTCGTCCAGATCGGCTATATCGCGATGCAGGTGCGCGAGACGCCGGCCGAGCGGGTGCCGCGCGTCGCCCGCTATGTCGAGATCTATTCCGGCCGCCTGCCAAGCGCGGGCGAGATCGCCCGTTTCCATGCCCGGCTGAATTTCGACGCCGGGTCTCCCGATGCGCCGGCCCCGACGCCGTGACACGGGCGGCCGCGGGGCCCGGGCGCGAAGCCCCCGCCCTGCAGGATCTTCTGACAGGAAATGCCCCTGGTCCCCGCCGGCCCCGGCCGGCAGCGCGGCGGGCCGTCAGTACAGGACGAAACTCCGCATCGAGACCGACGCGATGTCGATCGACTCGTTCATGAACAGGAGTTCGTCCCGGCGGTCGGCTGCACCCGCAACGGTCAGGGCGGGGAGGTAGTGGTCGAGTGTCGGATGGGCAAGGCGCAGGAGCGGCCCCATCCCGTCGCGATCGCTCAGGGCGGCGAGGTCGCGGGCCTCGAGATTGCGGGCGAAGCTCGCGTCGAACGCGCTCGCCCAGTCATAGGGCTGGCGTCCGAGGCGCATGGCGCGCAGGTTGTGGACGATATTCCCGGATCCGAGGATCAGCACCCCGCGGCGGCGCAGGGCGGCGAGTTCGCGGCCGATCTCCACATGCCAGGGCAGGTCCTTCGTCATGTCGATCGAAAGCTGGAACACGGGCACGTCGGCGCCGGGATAGAGGAATTTCAGCACCGACCAGGCGCCGTGGTCGAGGCCCCAGGTCTCGTCGCCTTCGGCGTGGTGGCTGGCGAGGAGCGCCGTCACCTCCCGGGCGACCTCGGGCGCGCCGGGGGCCGGATACCGGACGGCATGGAGCGCCTCGGGAAAGCCGTGGAAGTCATGGATGGTCCGGGGGGCGACCGACACGTCGACGAGCGTCGCCGCATGCGTCATCCAGTGCGCCGAGACGACGAGGATCGCCTGCGGATGCGGCAGCGCCCGGCCGAGGTCGGCCCAGGCGCGCGCATAGGCGGTGTCCTCGATCGCGTTCATCGGGGAGCCATGCCCGAGGAAGACCGCGGGCAGGCGGTCCGATGTCTTCAGGCGATCCTTCAGGGTCTGCAGGTCATGGGCGAGGCTCATCGACGGTCTCCGGGTGGGACGGGGAGGGGTCCGCGCTGCGGCGGACCCGGGGCGCGCCTGTGGCTCAGCCGATCCAGGCGGGTGCGAGTCCGGTGCCCAGGCCAAGCATGTAGCCGAACTGGATGTTCATGTAGCCGACGCCCTCGAGATAGCGGGCATTCGACAGCGGCCCGGCCTCGCGCGCGGCGAAGCCGGCATCGGCGGCCAGCGCGACCACGGCCTTGCGGGCCGCCTCGTCGTCGGACGCGATGAAGGTCTGGATCTTCGCGCCACCGACCGTCAGGTCGCCGGCATAGTGCTGGGCGAAGACGGTGTTGAAGGCCTTGACCACGGTCGCGCCCGGCAGGAGCTTCGCGATCTCCTCGGCGGCCGAGGTGGTGTGGCCGACCTGAAGCGCCGAGAAATCGGCGGTGACCGGGTTCGACACGTCGATCACCGTCTTGCCGGCAAAGTCGGCTTCCGCAGCCAGGCTCGCCGCTGCGCCATAGGGCGTCGCGAGGATCACGGTGTCGGCGGCCCTGACCGCATCGGCGACGGAAGCGGCGCGCAGGCCGAGCGTCGCGGCAGCGTCGGCGCCGCCCTTGCTGTCTGCGACGATGATATCCTTCCCGGCCGCAGCCAGCACCCGGGCGAGCCCGGCGCCGATGTTTCCGGTTCCGATGATTGCGATGGTCATGATCTGGGATCCTTGTTCCTGGGGCCATGCGGGCCCGCGTCGTTTCGATGCCGGGAATATTGCTCCGCCCGATCCGGAATGATATGGCTGCTTCGGGCCATCATTTTCCATGTATCGTTCGCAATCTTGGATCTTCTCGACGGCATCCGCGCCTTCCTGGCGACCGCGCAGACCGGCTCGTTCACGGCCGGGGCGGACCGGCTCGGAATCTCGAGCCGGCTGGCCTCGAAGTATGTGGCGGAACTGGAGGAGCGCCTCGGCGTCCGCCTGCTCCAGCGCACCACGCGCAAGGTCGGGCTGACTGCGGCGGGCGAAGAGCTGCTGGCGCGGGCACCGGCGCTTGTCGGCGACGTGGACGACCTTCTGGCCGGGTTGTCGGAACGCTCGGACCGGCTGTCCGGGCTGATCCGGATCACGGCCCCGGTGACCTTCGGGGCGCTCTACATCAAGGGTCTGGTCAGTCGTTTCGCGGCGCTGCATCCGGACCTCCGGATCGACCTGCACCTCGACGACCGCTACGTCGATCTGGCCGCGCGGGGCATCGACCTCGCCTTTCGCATCGGCGAGCCGAACCTGCAGACGCAACGGGTCCGGCGACTGGGAACGATCCGCAGCGTCGTTGTCGCCGCGCCGGATTATCTGGCGCGGGTCGCCCGGCCGGAGCAGCCCGAGGATCTGGCAGGACATGACTGCATCATCGACACCAACCGCCGCGAGCCGCTGACCTGGCGTTTCGCGCGGGACGGCAGGGAGGTTGCGGTGACGATCCGCGGCCGCCTGTCGGTCAACAATGCGCAGGTGGCGAGCGCCTTCGCGATCGACGGCTTCGGCATCGCCGCCTGCCCCCGCTTTGCCGTCGAGGAGGAGATCCGCGCCGGCCGGCTCGTTCCCCTGCTTGAGGCCTATACGGCAACCGGGTCGCCGCTGAATGGCGTCTACCTCGGCGGGCGCACCATGCCGCGGAAACTCCGGGCGCTGATCGACTTCGCCGTCGCCGACATCGGCCGCAGCAAGATGCTCTGACCCCTGGCGCAGTCGATGGCCCAGCGCCATCAGCGGATCTCCCTGCGCCACGCGGGATCCCGGAGCGGCGCACGGACGGCCCGCGCATCCCGGGTCGCGAGCCCCCGCGGCGGTGGGCGGGCAGGGTGCAGACATCGCGGAGGTCGGCGCAGACCGCATGGTCCGGCATCCCCGGCCGAAGCCTTCCCGGCAGCACCGGCGCAGCGGGGAGTTGCGCCGGTAGAGCCGGTTTCGGCATCATCCGGCGCGGTCGCCGTCCCGGGATCGCCGCGAAGGGGAGTGCAGCATGACGCCAGAAGCCATCCTTGCCGATCTCGTCGCCTGCGCCGACCTGCCGGGGGCGCCGAATGCGCGCGTGGCGACCTGCGTCGCGGGCCACCTGCGCCGCATGGGTGTCGAGCCCGCGGTCCTGCCGGGGCCGGAGGGCGACCGGGTCAACATCTTCGCCAGCATCGGCCCCCGCGACGGGCCGGGGGTGATCCTGTCCGGCCACATGGACGTGGTGCCGGTCGAGGGGCAGGTCTGGGCGAGCGATCCCTTCCGCCTGACCGAGCGCGACGGCCGGCTGCTGGGGCGCGGCAGTTCGGACATGAAGGGCTTTCTCGCCTGCATGCTGGCGATGGTGCCGGAGTTCCAGCGGGCGGGGCTGCGCCGGCCGGTGCATCTCGCCTTCTCCTATGACGAGGAGATCGGCTGTCGCGGGGTGCCGAATCTGATCGCGGCCCTCCCCGCCCTCTGCGCCCCGCCCGCGGCCTGTCTCGTCGGCGAGCCCACCGCCCTGCGCCCGGTGCTGTCGCACAAGGGCAAGCAGGCGATGCGGGTCACCTTCCGGGGCCGGGCCGCGCACAGCGCGCAGCCTGCGGCCGGGGTGAATGCGAATTATGCGGGGGCGGCGCTGATGCTGGCGATCCGCGACCTCGACGCCCGGCGCACCGTCGAGGGACCGTTCGATCCCCGCTTCGATCCGCCACAGTCGACCCTGGTCGCGGGCGTGGTGCGCGGTGGCACCGCGGTCAACATCATCCCCGAGCAGTGCGTGGTCGAGTTCGAGGTGCGCGGCATCCCCGCCGACGACCCCGCCGCGATCGCCGCCGAGGTCGAGGCCGCGGCCGCGGCGCTCGTTGCCGAGGGCGCGGCGCTCGGCTGCACGGCCGAGCGTCTCAGTGCTTATCCCGCCCTGCCGCCGGCCGGGGCCGGGCTCGCGGCGCTGCTGGAGCGGCTGACCGGGCAGGCGCCGCTGCAATCTGTCAGCTACGGCACCGAGGCCGGCCTCTTCCAGGCCGCCGGCATCCCGGCCATCGTCTGCGGCCCGGGCGAGATCGCCCGCGCCCACCGCCCCGACGAATACATCCTGCCCGGTGAACTCGCGGCCTGTTGCGCCATGCTGCGAAACCTGGCCGCGGAGCTCTCGACGACGGGCTGAGGGCCTGTCTGGACCCCCGCGCCGGCCCTCCGCCGCCGCAGGTCCAGACAGTCTCTGAGCGGTCCGCAGTCGCGCCGGAAGCGGGCGGGCACCGTGAGCCGCGGTCGGCGAGATCCCCGGTCCGCTGTGTGATCCCGGATGTTCCTGATGTGGCGCCGTCGATAAGAAGGCTGAATCCAGGGCGGCTCATGCGCCACGGACTGGGGGACGGGAATGACCGCGAAGCTGTTTGACCTGACGGGGCGCCGGGCGCTCGTCACGGGATCGTCGCAGGGGATCGGGCAGGCGCTGGCGCTCGGCCTCGCCGCGGCGGGGGCCGAGGTCGTGCTGAATGGCCGGGACGCGGGCCGGCTGGCGGCGGCGGCCGGAGCGATCCCGGGCGCGCGGCGCCTCGCCTTCGATGTGACCGACCATGCCGCGGCCCGGGCGGCGATCGACGGCTTCGAGGCCGAAACCGGGCCGATCGACATCCTCGTCAACAATGCCGGCATGCAGCACCGCGCGCCGCTGGAGGACTTTCCGGCGGATGCCTTCCAGCGGCTGCTCCAGACCAACATCGCCTCGGTCTTCAATGTCGGGCAGGCCTGCGCGCGGCACATGATCGGGCGCGGGGCGGGCAAGATCATCAACATCGCCTCGGTCCAGAGCGCGCTCGCGCGGCCCTCGATCGCGCCCTATACCGCGACCAAGGGCGCGGTCGCGAATCTGACCAAGGGCATGGCGACCGACTGGGCCCGGCATGGCCTTCAGGTGAACGCGCTGGCGCCGGGTTATTTCGACACGCCGCTCAACGCGGCGCTGGTCGCCGATCCGGCCTTTTCGACCTGGCTGGAGAAGCGCACCCCGGCCGGGCGCTGGGGGCGGGTGGAAGAGCTGGTGGGCGCCTGCGTCTTCCTCGCCGCCCCGGCCTCGTCCTTCGTGAACGGGCATATCCTCTATGTCGACGGCGGCATTACCGCGTCGCTCTGAGACAGGAGCCGGTGATGGAGAACCGAACAGGGCGGCGGCTGGTGCTGATGGGCGTCGCGGGCTGTGGCAAGTCGACGGTGGGGGCCGGGCTCTCGGCCCGGCTCGGCATTCCCTACATCGACGGCGATGACCTGCATCCGGCGGAGAATGTCGCCCGGATGAGCCGCGGCGAGCCGCTGGGGGATGCGGACCGCTGGCCCTGGCTTGACCGGGTGGCGGCGGCGCTCGCGGAGCGGCAGGAGGTGATCATCGGCTGCTCGGCGCTCCGGCGGCGGTATCGCGCCCGCATCCGCGCGGGCGCGGGCGCGGGCGGGCCGGTGACCTTCATCTATCTGGAGGGCAGCCGGGCCGAGATCGAGGCCCGGATGGCGGCGCGGCGGGGGCATTTCATGCCCGCCTCGATGGTCGAGAGCCAGTTCGCCACCCTGGAGCCGCCCGGGCCCGACGAGGCGCCGGTGGTCGTCGATATCGCCCAGGCACCGGACGACGTGATCGCGGCCATCGAGGCGGGCCTGAAGGGAAGGGCTGGGTGATGGCCAAAACGGGGGCGCTGATCGGGGGACGGTCGACATGTCCCCGATCGACCCGGAGGCGGCGGCCGGGGCGCGGGCTGTCCGAGCCGGGGGCGCATTGACCTTCACCCCTATGGGCCGAACGGGATCTGGCAGACGACGAAGCCCATCGATCAGGCGCTGTGGGCTCAACCGTTTCGCGGGGCCGAGACGACGGTGCCGGCCAGTGCCGAGGGGCATCGAGACAGCCGCCTCTTGGAGGCCCTGGCCGGTGGCTGCGCGGATCGGGCGATCCCGCAGGAGCCCCGCCCCATGCCCGGCTGCGGCTTGGTCACGCGGCGCTGACCTGGTCCCTTTGCACTGACGTCTTGCCCGACTCGCCGGCGCTGCCTAGCTTTGGTCTACAAAATAGACCTTATGTCGAATCAAGACGTTGGAGCAGAGAGATGACAAAGATCGCGCTGGTTGGGGCCTCGGGCAATGCCGGGTCCCGCATCCTGAAGGAACTGTCCGACCGCGGCCACGCGGTGACGGCGATCGCGCGCAACCCCGAGCGGATCGCCGCGCTGCCCGGCGTTACCGCTGTGGCGGGCGACGCCAAGGACGCTGCCGCCCTGGCTGCACTGCTGCGCGGGCATGATGTCGCCATCAGCTCCGTCCATTTCACCGCCAGCGATCCCGAGGCGTTGATCGCCGCGGCGCGCGAGTCCGGGGTGTCGCGCTACATCGTCGTCGGCGGCGCGGGCAGCCTCGAATCCGAGCCCGGCAAGCGGCTCATCGACAGCCCAGACTTCCCCGCGGCCTACCGCGCCGAGGCGACGGCCGGCGCGGCCTTCCTCGACCGGCTGAAGGCCGAGGACGGGCTGAACTGGACCTTCCTGTCCCCCTCGGCGGTCTTCGCGCCCGGGACGCGCACCGGCACGTTCCGCCTCGGGACCGACCAGCTCCTTGTCGGGCCCGAGGGGTCGCACATCTCCTTCGAGGATTATGCCGTCGCGCTCGTCGACGAGATCGAGACCCCGGCGCATCCGCGCCAGCGTTTCACCGTCGGCTACTGAGAGAGGTCCCGGCCGAACGCCTCTCCGCCCCGGCCGGCAGCCATGCCGCGCCCGCGGAGCGGTGCAGGATCGCCGTCCCGACCGGAGGCTGGCCGGCGACACCTGCCGGCGGTGGGCGCCCGCTTTACCCCGATCCCGCAGCCCCCGCCCGGCAAGGACGCGGGCGACCGGACCCGGGCAGACGCTGGCGGCGACCGGCCCGGCCGGCCGCCGGCCCGAAGGACACCGCTCCTTCGTCGCTCACACCCCGGTCCGATCGGGGCGACTTCGCGCCCCCGCGGCCCGGACGGCGGCACGGTGCGGCGCTCCTTGAACGAGCCCCGCGGATGCCCCGCACCTGCGACCGGCAGGCGGACCCGGTCCCGCGACGGCGCATCGGGATACGGATCCGCATCCTCCCTTGACAAGCCGGCTGCCAGCATCGACCGCGAGCGCCTCGGGGCGACGTGGAGGGCTGGAGTGATGACGAAACGGCTGCTCGATCCCGCCGGCCTCGCCTATGGCCTGCGCACCGCCGCCGGCGCGGTGGCGGCAATCTGGATCGCCTGGGGCCTCGGGCTGGAGCATCCGCAATGGGCGGGGATGACGGTCTGGGCCGCCTCGCAGCCGGTCCGGTCGCATCTCGTCGAGAAGAGCCTGTTCCGGGGCGGCGGCACCGTGATCGGCGCGGTCTTCGGCGTGCTTCTTGTCAGCGTCACCGCCCGGGCCGGCGCGCCGGCGCTTCTCGTCGGCGGCATCGCCCTCTGGCTCGGGCTCTGCGCCATGACCGGCAACCTGCTGCGCGGCTTCGCCAGCTACGGCGCGCTGCTCGCCGGCTATACGGCCGTCATGGTCGCCGTGCTCGACAGCGGGCATGCGGAAAATGTCCTCGGCCTCGGCCTCGACCGGAGCGCGACCGTCCTGATCGGCCTCCTCGTCGCGCTGGGGATCGGGCTCGTGCTGACGCCACGCGGGGTGGAGGCCGGTCTTCCCGGCCGCCTGCGGGCGGCAAGCGCGCTCATCCTGCGCGAGATCGCCGCCACCCTCCGCGTGCCCGGCAGCGCGGACAGGGCGGCGCTCAACCGGACCCTCGCCGAACTTGCCACGGTCGACGATGCCGTCGATGGCGAGGGCGCCGGATCGCTCGCGGCCCGGCGCGAGGCCCACAACCGCCGTCGCACGCTGATGGCGCAGGTCGGCGCCATCCTCTGGCTGCAGGCGCCCACGGCCGGTACCGACTTGGTCCGCGCGGCGTCGGTCGCCACGATCGCCGACGCCTTCGAGGCCAACGCCCCGATCCCCGACCGGCGCGCCGCGCTCGCCCGGGTGGCGCGCGGGGCCGAGCCGGGGCTGCGCCGGGTGCTGGCCGAGCTTGGCGACGCGTTCGAGAAGAACGACTTCCATCGGTCAGATCCTCACTTCACGGCGTAGGGGAGCAGCGCGACGAACCGCGCGCGCTTGATCGCCCGGGCGAGCTCGCGCTGCTTCTTCGCCGACACGGCGGTGATGCGGGAGGGGACGATCTTGCCGCGCTCGGAGATGTAGCGC
>ERZ500977.47-NODE-47-length-28617-cov-20.572474_pt1 | contig 28617 bp, 41 predicted proteins | sample MGYA00248863_ERZ500977 | MGnify/ENA primary metagenome ERZ500977 (study PRJEB25958, sample SAMN03398581) | human skin metagenome | study: EMG produced TPA metagenomics assembly of the Human Skin Microbiome Metagenome (human skin metagenome) data set.
TAAGGGCTAAGCTCTTAGGACTGGTGCTGAGCCCTTGAGGGGGCACGCCATGCTAGGCGAGTGTGATACATCTCACACACCTGGATGATAGATCTTATGTATCAGCTTGACACCTTGACTCGCTAGATCATCTGCCACACCCGCTATCACCCAGACATACCCCTGAGACGCCCTAGAAGGGCCCTAGAATCGATCAGCAGGGCCAACCCTATATAATCCTACCCCCAGAAGATTTGAGACACTGAGAGAGGCAATAAAGGCCTCAGTAACATCTGTCACACCCGACACTCCAGCATGAAACGCTCAATCCGAATGAGCGCGGCCTTGACTGTGGGGTCGCAGCCCGCACACTCTAGAAACCACAACAACCAACCCAAACAGTTCAGAAGGGAGCGCACACCCTATGGATGGCACACTCATCACCCCATCCTTCACATCCCTCTACAGGCAGACAGAAATCGACCCGCTCAGCCTCCACAGCCTCACCGGAAACCATTCAGACGACATCGATCTCGATATGGTGCGCCGCATGTACCATGCTAAAGTACAAGAAGCCATACGACTCATTCGGCCACTGTGGACTGTCACCCTCGACGGCGCCGTGTACGGCGACTACGACTGGCAGCCACTCACCCCGGATGAGGTAGAGGACCTCCACGACATGATCGACATGATCGACGTGGACGCCATCATCGCCGAAGCCACACGATAAAAACCATCCACCCACCAGAAAGGAACCCGTCATGCAGAAGATCGCCGACCACTTCACCCAGCTCTACACCCCCACCAACGACGACTGCCCCACACCAATCGACCTGACACGCCTCGAAAACCTCTCCTGCGACCACCTCGATTTTGAGGGCCTCGCCGAAGCCTACCGACAGCATGTGGAAGCCGAACTCCACAAGCTACGCCCCAACACATTCATCGCATCCGATGGCACCGTGTTCAGCCATAACGAGTGGAAGCCGCTCACCGGCGGCGAAGCCACACAACTCTACTGGAATGTGAGCCGCATCAACGTAGGCCATCTACTCACCCTGTGTGCCCGATAAAACCCCTAGCCACACAAGGATCGCTCACGACATTTGAGCGCAGTCTTGACACGAGGTCCAGTCACTGGAAGTATTGATCATGTCAGCAACGAACAACACCCCAGAAAGGGGACAACAGTCATGAACAAGAAAAACGGCTACACCATCGCCGGAATCACAGCCGCCATCATCGCCGCCGCATCCTTCCTTCCAGCCCCCGACGACAACCCCCCACTCGCATCACAACCCGCACCACAGGTAACCACAGCCAACACAGAATGGACACCAAAAACCGCCCAACAGCGTAAAGCCGAGAAAGCGGCAAGGCAGGCAGCCGCCACCCGCTCCCTACAAGCCGAACAAGCCAAAACCCACAAGCAAGCCCAAGCCCGCGGAGAAGAAACCGCCACCGGACTCACCATGATCACCGCAGCACACGCCTGCAATGACAAGGCTGAGCAGAAGGCCGCCGCACACGGTGTCAACTGGAACGGCAACCCCGACATCGACCTCCAATTCCACAAAACCATCGGTAAAGACACCTTCTCCATCGTCTACGGCGCAACCGCGAAACAGCCCGGCGCATCCAAACTACCCGTCACCGTCCACTGCCTCGTCACCGGAACAGAAGACCACCAGCACGTCACCGACCTCAACATCAACCCGCAACAGTAACCCGCCAAGGAGCATCCCCGCTATGCCTCTCCTCTCCCACTACGCTGTCACTACCGGACTCGCCGACACGGCACACATTATTCACCACACCGGCGGCAACCTACGCACAGCCACCGACATCGCATCCCGCATCAACACCCTCAACCCAGACATCAACCTCGACCACCAAATCAACCAACTGTTATCTATCGAAACCGACCTGTACAACATTTATAAAACCATCAACACCATTCTTCAGGAGCAAGCATGAACACACCCAACAACCACATTGAGCTACACAGTTACGAAACGTTCTTCACCAGCCTCGCCTGGATCCAAGGCGGCATCATCACATGGATGTACGCAACCGGCACCCCACACAAGGCAGCCCTCGCCATTATTGCCGCATGCGCCCTCGCCACCCTCCTGGGTGCATCAACACTCACATACAAGCCCAAAGACAGCAAATGATCACAACACCCATACTGATCGCTGAAACCCTCGCCATCATTATTCTCGCAGTAGCACTCGCCCACAACAACAACCAGTAACCCACCCTTAAGGAGCACACATCTCATGGATGAGCCCACCCGCATGTACACCGACCCCAACACCGGTGCCCGAAAAGAATTGAAACTCTGCAGGCTCTCCCTCATCGACCCCGCATCCCTTCACGCTCTCGGCGAAGTAGCAGGCTACGGTGCCACCAAATACGGCGACAACAACTGGACCGGAGGATACCCGTGGAGCCACAGTGTCGACGCCCTCTACCGCCACCTACTATCATGGCAGCAAGGAAACAACCTCGACCAGGAATCACATTTGTCGCATCTGGCCCACGCCGCCTGGCACTGTCTCGCACTCCTCGCATACCAGCAACACCACGCCGGCCAAGACACCCGCAACCCATGGAACAAAAGCGACAAATAATGCCTCTAGCACAATACCCGAAAACCATCCACCATCCAGGCCACATCTCCTACAGTTCACTCACCCAGTGGGCCGAATGCGGAGAAAAATGGCGCCTCCAACACGGATACAAAGCCACCTATCACACCTGGTACGCCACCATCGCCGGAAGCGCCATACACCACATCACCGAACAATACGACCTACACCTGTACAATCCCGCCGAATACCCTGCACTACCAGACAAACTCGCATCCTTCAAAAACATTTTCGACACCCAAGTCGCCCTCGCCGAATCCGAAGGCACAGAAATCAAACCCTCCGGCAGAATATGCAAAAACATGTGCGAGTCGGGCGGGCCACACAAGAAAGACTACGACTGGTGGATGGTTTACGGCCCCACCTTTGTGGACCGCTGGAAAACATGGAGGCGCAACCACCCAGAATACATCACCGCAATCCTGGACGGTAAACCAGGCATCGAATACCCGGTAGAAACCATCCGCGATGATGACACAAAAATAGTCGGCTACATCGACCGCGTTTTCACCGACACCGACACCGGCGAAACATTCATCCTCGACCTCAAAACCGGACGCCTACCCGCCGACAGTATGCAGCTGCACACCTACCGGTACATGCTCGCCCAACACGGCATCAATGTCACGAAAGGCATGTTTTGGACGCCAGCCACCAGCCGCAACGACGACAAGTCCCCGACACAAGGCACATCCACCGAACTCTACGACCTTGACAACAACACCTACCGGCATGTATCATCCATGTACAGTCAAGCAATGAAAGGAATCAGCGAAGGCATCTTCGTCCCACACGTCACCACACTCTGCAAAGGATGCTCTGTCAAGGACGCCTGCTGGGCTGTAGACGGCAAAGACGCCTACAGGTACCCGGTAGAATCCACCGTACAGCCACCCCAAACAGACAATAAAGAAAAGGACACCAAATGACCGATAAAGACAAGATCGACAATGATCGACTCACGATCACACTCAAATATGGTGGAGACTATGCTGCACCATGGGCGGTCATCCGAGGAGACACAGCAGAGCAGACAAAACAGGCCATCATCGATTTATTGGGCGGACTCAAAAACGATGACGTGTCCAAAGACTGGGATCTAGCAACACTCGTAGCGAGCGCATCCATCATCCTCCAAGACCGATACAACCAGGCCGCCAAAGACTACGTGGACAACATCGCATCCAAAGAAAACACCATCGTCATCAACAAAATCAACAATGCAACAAGCAAGACACAGCTAGCCGACCTTCTAAAACAGTACAAAAAGATCATCACCAGTAACAGTGACGTTTCCGAGGCTTTCCGCAGCAAACGAAACAGCCTCACCCGATAACCAACAGAAACCAACAATAACAGACACAACAGTAAAGGATACAATAATGGGACTTGCCAACTACCGCAACAACAGCAACAGCACCTTCTTCAACCCGTCCCGAAACCAGGACGCCACCGCCATCGCCTTCAAAGTCCGCGACGTAGAACACAACACCGAAGGCTACGGTGGACAGGTCGCAGACCGCATCTACGCTGATGTCACCATCTTCCACACCCTCGAGGATCTCAATAACGGCACCCCAGAAACCATCCCCAACGCTATCATTGAGAAAGCACGCGGCAACAACGACCGTCCACACTCCATGATCCGCGATCTAGAAACCTACCTTGGCGAGGAGCAGGCCTTCAAACTCGCCACCGTACGCACCAAAAACGGGTTCAACGCGGTCGTGCTCAAACCATTAGACGACGCCATCTACGATAAGGTTGCCGAATACGTAGACAAGCGCGATAACGGCCAGCTAGACGACACCACAGCCCCTGCTGATGCGGACATCGATATCGACTCCATCTGACCACCAAAACAATATCCAACCGATAGACAGATAGATAAAGGCTCCGATGCTCTCTCTCCAACGATCCTTCGAGAGAGCCTCCCAAACCGCAGCCGAGCTACCCCGCATACCCCAGCTAGAACCCCTCTACCGCAACCTGGACATGCACATCCACAAAGGGGACCTAGTCATGATCGCGGGGCGCTCCGGCAGCCAAAAATCCGGGCTAGCAATGTTCATCACCGCGATGCTCAACCAGCCCGCCCTCTACATATCAGGGGACATGACACCCTGGGAGGCCTCCACACGAATCATCTCACTCAACACCCAACACACCACCACACAGATACAACACAACATCGACACTTATGGGCCAGAATACTATCGAGACAGCATCCACCACGGCCAACACATCACATTCTCATTCCAGTCACCCATCACATGGACAGACATCACCATGGAATTGCAAGCCTACATGGAAATGTGGAACATATTTCCACCCATCATTGTTATCGACAACCTGATGGACATACAAGACTGCGAATCCGACTATCAAGCCCAGCAAGAAGCCATGCAATGGATCACAGCATTAGGTAGAGATACTGGCTCCACCATTATTGTCACACACCACGCAACAGACAAAACCGGCTCCGACATCGAACACCCCCCGGCACGCAGAGAAATCAAAAACGGCCTCTCCGAAAAACCACAACTCATCCTCGGAGTATCACTCTATGGTGGCGAAGACAACGGAAACGGCCTATCGATCCCGGCAGAGGCACGCATCGCAGTGTTGAAACAGCGCACAGGCAAATCCAGCCCCGACGGAACCCGATACGAGCGGCTACGAGCCTACCCCGAATACACATTCTTCGGGCCACTCGCCGAAAAACAGCCCTGGAACATGACCACAACACACAAAGGACTATGATGGCGACACAACAGTCACGCAACCGCAGGGCAGGCGCAGAATGGGAAACACGATTATTGCACCAGCTACGCGACACCGGACACGATATAGAGCGCCTCCATCTGAACGGCCGCGAAGATGAGGGAGACCTGATCCTCACAACCGGCAACAAAACCTATGTGATCGAGGCGAAAGCCGGGCAACCACACCTAGCCCAATTCGTGAAACAAGCCAGCCGGGAGGCACGCAACTACGAAACACACCGAAACAAACAAAACAATTCCACCATCGGACTCGTAGTGATGAAACAGCGCAACAAGCCATGGAGCGAAGCCTATGTGGTATCAACCCTCAACGAGCTCCTCCCACACCTCTGACACCTGCCGCCTCCTCGACATCTACCGGATACGCTACAATCCGTCACGAAACGAGCAACACATCCTCTGCCCGTTCCACGACGACCACCAGCCCTCCATGAGCATCAACCTCGACAAGGGCGTCTGGTACTGCCACACATGCGGTGTCGGAGGCGGACTCGCCAAGCTACAACAACGATTAGAAGAAGAAAACCCGAATGTACGACACACTACGCCCATACAACATTGCGGAACGCCGCCGAATCCAGAAAGCCTCGGCCCTCTACGAAACCCACCTCGAAAACATACTCGACCTGCTCTCAGCAAGAGGCATCAGCGAAGAAACAGCCCGCTACCACCACCTTGGATACATCGACAATGACCCCATACCCGGCCACGAAAACTACAACCAGTGCATCACCATCCCATACATGTACCCCGTTTGGGGCGGCCCAGCCGAAATAAGAAAAATGCGTTTCCGCTGCTCACTCCCGCACGACTGCAAAACTCATAACCACCCCAAATACCTAACCCCGGCAGGGGACGCAGGCTCCATCTACAACATGGCCGCCATGGCCAACCCGGCAGCCGAAATGCACATTTGCGAAGGCGAATTCGACTCCATGATCCTCGAACAATGCGGATGGTCGGCCGTAGCCCTACCCGGTGCAACCTCGTGGCAAACTTTTTGGACCAAATTTTTTGAAGGCTACGACCACATCTACATCTGGTCAGACCCAGACAAGGCGGGCCACCAGATGGCCCAAACCCTCCAGGCAGCACTCCCCCAAGCTACCCATGTGCCCCTCACCCTGGGGGATGTCACAGACACCTACCTGCAGGCCGGAAAAACAGGGTTGACACAAGCCCTCAACACAGTGCTACAATAAAACCCGTCAACAACACGAAACCAAGAAAGGTACACTAAAACATCATGGATCCCCTCGACACGTGCCCCATCCCCCACCGCCGCGACACTAGTAAGGCCGCGAGGCGGCGTATCCGCCTCGCCATCTGTGCAGAAAAATGGGCTGATGGTGAAGACCCACTACATATCATGCACACCTGGGGCACCACCTATGATGGGATGCGATCCATGATCCGCGCCAACCCCGACATTAGGCTACCCAAAGACATGGCCAAACGTTTACACAAAGTATGCCGGGAAGCCTACCCCAAAAACCAGCCCAACAGGCACCGAAGCGGATGGGACCAGTACGAGAAGGAATACTACACCCACGAAATACTCTTCCTCAACTCCTTCCACGTGCCAGCCATCGAAATCCTCAACAGGCTCGACGTGTCGTGGACTATGTGGAAACAAATCATCACCGAAAACAATCTCACACGGCTCCAAGACGAAACCTACAATGCGTGCCGCTGGTACTATTTGAAACAGCAACACCCCGACTGGACTGACCAGCAAATCACGCAAGCACGCCGCACAAGCGAATCATCCTTTAATTATTTCATGCAAGACGACAGGCCAGCATTGTGAGCATCGCATTCAAACCCACCACCAACGACAAGCGAGCCATACGCAACATTATTGTCGACGCGTGGCTCGACGAAAACCAAGTACGAGACATACCCGACAAGGTACTATCACACATGGTGGAATACTGCTGGGGGCGCTTCACAGACAACATCAAATACGCTGTAGCTGCCCAATATTGGAAAGGGCCACACAAGCCTGATAGTGACCATCAACGGATCATTATAGGCTATTTCAAAACCATCAAACAAGCCACGAACACAGCAAAACAATTCCACTGGAACACCCGGCTACAACAACAATGGAAAACATGGATACTACCCGTGCATAATGGCACCGTGTCCGAGTTTTTCACCCAACAAAAAACTTTGCTAGACGAGCAAGACGATAGCAATAGCGAGCCGCCAAAGCATCTACAAAACGTCATGTGCGGTAAAACACTCAACCACACAGACGGAACCGTATCGTGGTGCACACGCAAACCAGGACACGACGGCGACTGCCGCACAGGATGGCAGCCCACCACACAACCCCTAGGACATCATGGCAACCAAAACTGAAACTCTTATTCAACGCTACGGTAACAAGGCTGCAGACGTGCTCGCCGACAAAACCATCCCCGCCTCATGGCTAGCAAAACAGCTCACCCAGGCAGGATACCCCATCTCCGCCACCGTTATTAAAGACTATCGCCGCAAACAAGCCAACACCACACAGAAAAAAGAAGAGGAAAACTAGTGATAGACAATATAGACCGGCTACTCACACAGCTAGCCAACCACGATAGCGAAGCAGACACCATCCACGATAATATCGCAAACGGCACCGTACGCCGCACACGCATCTCCGAATGGACACTCCCCAACGGAGAAACAGGCCGATCCATACAAAAAATCATCGACCACCAACCAGCAACAAACACCTACCCTGTGGACGAACTCGTCGATAAACTAGCCGACTGGCAGCCACCAAAACCCGAACAGGACACACACACCGATTATAGCAATGTTGCGTTCGTGGTAGGGGCGGGAGACTTCCAAATCGGCAAAGGCATCCCCGGCGGGGAAACATCACACTTCGCCGACGACTATTTGCACGCCCTCATAGTCGCAAAACACTACTGGCAACAGGCAGGCAAACCCGAACGAGTCCACATCGCATTCCTCGGCGACATGATCGAAGGATACGTGTCACAAGGAGGCAACAACGCCTGGCGCACACAAACACCCTTGACGGAACAAATCCGGCTCACCCGCATGGCCATGATGCAACTCGTCCACATGTTCGACCACTGCGCCAACGTCACCATCACATCCATCCCCGGCAACCACGGTGAAGCCGTGCGCTTCGGAAAAGGCGTCACCACCTACGACGACTCCTTCGACGTGGACTGCTGCCGGGCCATCGCAGAAGCCTACCAGCTCAACAACAACTACCCCAACCTTCACTTCCACTTCCCCAGCCGGGACGAAATGACCACCACCGTTGATGTGGCCGGCACACAAATTCTGCACGCCCACGGGCACCAATGGAAAACCGGCAAACAGTACGAATGGTGGCGCGGCCAAGAATTCCACAACGGCACCACATCCCACATCCTCATGGCAGGGCACCGGCACCACTTAGAAATCTCCGAGCAAGGACAACGCACCTTCATCCAATGCCCATCTATGGAAGGCGAATCCACATGGTTTCGGCACCGCACAGGCACCACCGGCCACCCCGGACTAGTGTGCTACACTATCCACAACAAAACACCAAACAACTACCAGATAGCGAGATGAGATAGTGCCATGAGCAGACGACCAACAAAAGCAGACCTGGCCACCACCGCATCGTGGGGATGGGCCACAAACCATCATCTTCGCACACTCAACCGGGCATGCACCAAAGTAGCCACACACTACCCCGCAATCAGTGCAGACGACCTGTACCAAGACTCCCTACTATATATTGCGGTGCGGGAACAATACCACAACCTAGACAACAAACACTACATCAAAATGTGCTACAGGGTAGCCAAACGGCTAGCCAACAAAACCATACAACACCTAGACCAACCGAAACCTTTATCCGATATCATTCATCTAGCCGACACACAAACCAGCAACTAAAAGGATAACCCCAAAATGGTCACAACCACCCTCGACGACGGAACTCAAACCACCATACTCCAAACAGTAGGCGCCACCACCACCGCCATCATCACCAACACCCAAACACCCGAAACCATCACCGCCAAATACACCATCAGTAAAGACGGCACAGCCACCTACAGTATCAGCGGAAACACCTACCTCGGCGACCACCAACACATTATCAAACTCATGTACGACTACTGCCACTGCGTCGGACGATTCGACACCACCAACACCAGCAACCCAGACAACCTCGACAACCTATTCAGGGGATGACACATGAACCGAACCTACACCACCGCCGACATCATCCAAGCCGCCCAATGGATCTGGAACGGCGGCCCATGGAAACCATCAGTCGAGCCAGGAATGCCACCACCACCAACCGCGCCACAACACCACGGCAACAACCTTGTCACCATGATCGATTTGCAGCTAGCCATCGACGACTACACCCTCACCTGCCAGCCATCCAAACAGCGAAAACATTTGGCACGGTTGGCAGCATTCCGTGAAGTATACGGGTATGATCAAACCTATTCGGTGGCAGCCCAACGACTCGGGGTGACAAGACAAACCGTGAAACAGTGGGCAGACCAAACACTCATCACCCTCACAGGCTACGCAAACAATAGATACTATCCAGACGATAGCGACGACAGCACAGGGATGGGATAAAACCATGAACAACATAACCAATATCCCCTACACTGCCCTCAAAACAGCGGTACACCGCATCGTACAACAACAGCCCACCAACATGCAACAGCTAGAAAACATTGTTGGCGGTGTCGAAAACCAGTACCGTGTACCCATCTCCCTCGACAACGTGAACCTTACTGTTAAAGAAATCAGCCTCGACAATCTCGACATCGACCAGGACACGCTAGACGAGTGCAGCGAAATCTTGTGGGACTGCGACAGTGCAGGATACCCCACAAACAACAGCAACACCAGTGACATTCCAGACGACACACTGGCAAGCCAGGAAGCCATAGACTGGCTCGCCGGAATCGCATACCAAACCAAACTACTACAATCTGCGGCCGACGATATCATGCGGTCTATCACCTGCCACCGCGACAACCACAAAAATGTTATCGGCCAGAACGTTCTAGACCAGGCCAACGACACCATTACCGCCTGCATGCATCTGCACCAGCTGCTCGAAGAAACCATCAACAACAACGAATCATAGAATACTATAGACACAAAAATAGTGCCCCAGCAGCAGCCACCACACACATGGCAGCACCGCTGGGGCACACACACATATTCAATTATGCAACAGTAGACTCTACCGTGCCAACCTCCGACTCGGCGGCACGCCTCGGCACATAGCCGGCAAAACCATCAACATCATCTGTCGGCTCGATCATGCCCCCATCGTCGGGTGGAACAAGCCCAGCATCCACAACCGTGGTTTTAGGTTTGCCGGCCACAAACGACGGGCTACCAAACGAGGTAGCAACCGACAGTATTGCAGCAACCCCGGCCGTAATCAGGGCAGACTCCCACGGCAAACCGCGAAACGACTCCGCAGTATACGTGACACCCGCCGTCACACCCAACACAGCAACAAACGTTTGAATAAAAGTTTTCAGGGCACGCTCAAACAAACCTAACCAAAACTGTTTACCCACAACAAGCCACCATCACTTTTTCAAACCGTTGACAGTCGACTCAAGCCTGTCTATGCGGCTGCGACACTCCAGCACGTAATACCAGACACTCCACAAAGCGTCTTTTGTGCGCCACAGCTTCCCGGTCACCGGATTCTTCACCCACGACAAGGCATCGACACGCTTACCCAAGTCACCATTCTGCACCTGCACTACACCAACATCATGGTGCAGCTTATTCACCGAACCAGTAAGCTGGGCAGACAATTGTTTAATCTGATCATGCAAGGCTTTCACATCAGCCACAGTTAACTCCTCACTACCACTATCATTGCCGCAGACTACGGCCATAAATTTGTCCCACGGAAACCACGGCCCCGGATCATCGTGATCCGACTGGTGCCACGCATCCGTCACATCCACGTGGCCGCAAACACCCCGCCTGCCGGCCTTCAAATCGGCTACGCTAAGCTTCCTCTTTGGAACATTATATTTGTCACATAAACGTCTACACAGGATGGCGGCCTTCTCTACGGCAGGCCACACGCGAGGATCAAGCCACTGCTCCCGAGTGTAAGCATGCCCTGGCATACGGAATGAGGCGTGCGAGCCGCCATCCGCGCAAATCTCTATACCCAAACTATGTGGATTCGGCGGGGCATGCCAGCCAATAGTAGACTCAGACAAACATTGCACCGTCTCCCCAATATCACACACATAATGCGCCGAACCCCCAGATGATGGGGAAGCGAAATAGTTTGCCGTGGACACCGCCCGCCCTTTACGCGAGGCGGACGGGAAACCCACATCCGGGCATGTCGCATGAATCACAACCCTATTCACCGGACTATTAGAACCAGCCGAGTGATGCGCCGCAGGAATAAACCTCACCACACACCACCACCAAACACTACCATCACAGCCACTCCTTTCTATTTGTGGGATGATATGGTCACTATAGGCGACGGCCTCACACCCTGGCAGGCCACCGAGCCCGATATTGTAGAAGCCACACCGTCACTATATTTCACAACCAGGCGACCCTCAGAACAGTACACGGACACCACGGAACGGCCATCCTTACCGTCTTTACCATCGGATCCGTTCGCACCGGCGTGGCCGCGCTCACCCCGTTCACCCTGTGCACCTTGCGGGCCGGCAGGACCTGAAGGGCCCACATCACCGCGCTCACCATCAGCGCCATTCGCACCGGGCAACCCGTCAGGTCCTTTCACACCATTCAAACCCGGGGAACCCTGCGGACCAACAGGGCCAACAACACCAGCCGAACCATTAACACCGTCACGCCCATCAGCACCTGCAGGGCCCTGCGGGCCGCGCTCACCGGTCGGACCCGGCACACCCTGCACACTCCGCTCAGTACGCACAGCATCCACACACAAACCAGACCGGTGAAGCCGCACCGACTCCTGGCCACCCTGGGTACACACCTGCTTCACACGGGCAGCTAAACCTTTAGCGGCTGTACCATTCGACTGGGCCCTCGCCTGCTCAGAATCCCGCTCAGAAGACAGCGATCCGAAACGCAAAGCACCCCCGGCAACCACCATCAACAGCACAAGCGACAGGAACAGCAACACCAGGGAAGCCGTCTCAAAATTGCGGCGCTGCCGCTTCTCCTCCTCCAACTCCCTCAACCCTACTCACCTCCACCATCAACAGTATCTTTCAAAAACTCAGGCAAATCAGGAAGATGCATAGGCTCCACCCCATCAGGAAGCCTCGCGTTAAACCGGCGCACCTCACGCCGCACACCCCACGTATACTCTTCCATCGCATCAACCTGCGCAGATAGCCTGCGTAAACGCTTCCTCGATTTAGATGTGACCGCCTGAACTGAACCCAAAATCGTGGCCAACGCGGTACAGATAGAGGCCACCAGTGCAGGAGTAAACCACGACACCACAGCCCCCCAACATTACAACATCCGCCACAACACCTGTACAGTCACACGCCGACAGCAATCCAGTTAGCTATTGCGGGCACACCGTTAGGCTTCGAACCATCATTCGTAATAAACGCCAAACTAAAATCCTTGGCAGTCACATTGTAGGCTTTCACATCAATCTGCTGCGTACCACCAGCCGCCGTAGCCATAGACGCCACCACAACAGGCGCACTACCAAACGGGCGCTCAAACGGGATCGTGTAAGCATACACAGCAGACCCGCCAAACATGATCGACTTCGAACCCGTCTCAATCCTGGGAGACAACAACATCCACTCGTTAGCATGGTTAGCCCACACAGCCCCCGAAGGAACCATCACACGGTCACCCTCCACAGGGGTAGGATCACACGCAGCAGACTCCCCAAACGCAACCCTAGCCGCCACGGCACGCCTATCCAACTGCTGCTGCAACCCGTTAGACGACAACACCAAAGTAGCCAGCAACTGTTGATGAAACACGCCAGGCTCGGCCCTCAACACGTCACGGGCACGCTCCGCACGCCCACCCTGAACAATCTCCAACTTGGCCGTATTCGCCTCCCAATCCCGAGACAACACCACATAATCGTATCTAGTCTCGCCAGGGCCCGGAAGCTGCCCAGTCACCGTCTCCACACTATTCGAAGTACACATCACCCCGTGAGCCCAAGCCTGCCCCGGCAGGACCTCACACAACACCGTGGCACCCTGAACCGTAGTGCCGACACGAAAATCGTCAGGACCCTTCACAGACGGCATATTACCCATCAGACCAGACATTTGAGCCCAATCATACTCGGTCAACACACCATCAAACCCTTTACACACAATACCCACAACAAACCCCAATCACTTACTAAAACTTTTGCAAATCCCGCACACCCGCAGCCAAACCAGCCACACGGCGAGCCAACAGGGCCGACGGATTATCCTCATAATCCCCCGCAATAGGAGTCACCTTCGTCCAGCCGTCACCAGGCGATACACACTCCACATCAATCTGCCGAACAATCTCCGCAATAGGCCCCGAACCCACATCAACATAAATCAAATCCCCAGGCATCAACCGACCAGGCCCAAAACGCAACACATCCGACTCAGCCAACTCGATCTTAAACCCCGACGTAGCCCCCGATTCCGACAGCACCTGCTCAGCCTCATCGTAAAGAGACACCTTCTCTGAATCCGTGTTACGGGCATCCTTAAACACCTCTACACGATCCCACCAATCCTCCTCGGCAGCCGAATCAACATCCTCGCAAAACAGCCGATCCTTACCCTCGCCGCGGCCACCCACAACCACAGATGTCGCCTTAGGGGCGTCACGCACATACTCCCACGACACAATCGAACCAGACTCGGCAGTCAACACATGCTTCCGGGTCACAGCAGGCACACAATCAAACAGCAAACCACGCTGATCAAACTTCGCATTCTCAAACTGGTTCACAGTGACAGTCATACGAGCCCACGACAACACCGGCAACAGTTTATCGGCAAACACGTGAAACCGCACCTGAAAATCCTTAATATAGCGGCCGCGACTCTCATCCTCCTCCATAAACAAACCAGGCGGAAAACGCCACGCATTATCCCCCAACACCTGCTTAGCCACCGACTCAGCCGCACCCGAATAGTGGGCATAATCCCGGTCCGCACGCCACTCCATACCAACCAAACCGGGGCGATAATTAACAGGCCACATCAACATACGCCACAACAGGCGAATATCATCCTCACACGTGATAGTCACCCGGGAAGACCGCCAAGGCCCCACGCCATGCACTTTACGCACAGGCCCAGAAAAAATCTGGCCGCCACCATAATCAACAACCAGGCGTGCACCCGGCTTAGTCAACCCGTCAAGCCTGGAATGATCACCCGACACCACCAACTCCAGTGTCGACAAACCATTCCACTTCAACGACAACTTTAGCGACTCAAAAAAATTGATAGGCGCCACACGATGATAGTCTGGCGTAAACAATGTTATCTGCGGGACAAGACCAGCCATCAACTATTCACCAAGCCCTCAAAAACCTGTACTGCACCGACACAACAATGGCACCCAAACCAACCATCTCAATATTCACACTCTTAGAACCGCCAGGCGGGATAGGCGCAAACTCCCACTCCTTTAAACGATCCATCACATCCTCAAACCCGTTCAACAACGCAGACTGCTTCCGAGGATCCGTGTCAATAGTAATCCAATCAAACTCCTCGACAGGATAGTCTGATGACACACGCAAACCATCAATCTGCACAGACCACGACTCCAAAGGCCCCTCAACACGAATCACAGGCCACGCAGGCACATCACCCTTATTAGACAGGTTATCCCAACCCGAACCAACACCAGGCGTCAACACCACCGGAAAAGCGGTACCCTTCTTATTAACAGGGCCGCCACCCAACCAATCCTGCAACTTTGCGTTACTGAAACGAAACTTTTGCTCGTCCCCATACCAAAACGGGTCATAGGCTGTCAAATGCAACAGATAGCGGGCATAACCCCTGTTCACCGGATCCACCGTAAACGTATCATCCACCGAATCAAACCGGCATTTTAGCACACGCTCATGACCGGCAGGAGTCTTCACAGACAACTCCCCCACCTCGCCAGGAGGAAACGCAGACCACAACTCGTCATAGGCTTTCAAAAAACCGTCACGAAAACCGCCAACCGGATCCGGGTCAACACCCGACACCAGGACAGGCAACGTCACCTCGCGAGGCTTCACATTAAACCCGCGCCACTCCGAGCCGTGCACCCCCACATGCGTTTGAGAAAAATGCTCCACCTCAGGAACACCCAAACCGCGCAACGAATCATTCAACAACATGACAGGAGACGACCCCGTATAATCCGTCAAATGAAGCACACGCTCCGGATCATTACCAATCAACGGCAACATAGACCAAGTAACAGTCAAACCGGCACGATCAGACGGGTTAGGAATAAACATGAACCACACCCCTTATCTCACACGTAAGCCAACGCGTTCAACGCGTCACGCTGCTGCCGCTCAATCCGCTTCGCAAACTCGTTCGGATCCCCATACGTCGGTCCGTTAACATTCACCACAACACTCTTATCCTTCATGCGCTGATATCTGCCATACGGGGTAAACGAGCCCACAGACGAGCGCACACCAAACCGGGCATCCACAGCATCAGGAAGCCTTCCAGCCACACCAGACATAGCATCCAACGCCAAACCCGCATTACCTGTTATACCCTCAGCCAAACCGGCAACAACCTGCCGGCCAACCTGGTCACGAAACACCCTCGACGGCGAATGAATACCCAACACCGATTTAGCAGCGTTAGCCACCTGGGAACCCATATTACGCACCGTATCCAACAGGCCGCTCATAGCATTCCGGATACCATTACCTAAACCAGACACCACATCACGGCCAGCAGACACCAACAGGGACCCCATATTGCCGAGAGCACGCCTAATATTGCCAGGCAAATTCCGGAAAAAACCCAGCACACTATGCACGCCGTTAGACACCGCAGAACCCATAGCATGCATAGCACTAGAAGCCACATTCCTGGCCCCATTAAACCCGCGCACAGCACCATTCCGAACACGAGACGCCATCGAACTGAAAAACCCGCCAACCGCAGACGCCACCGAAGACACCACACTACGTATCCCGTTCATGGCGGCAGAAACAGCCCCACGTGCCGCGTTAAACCCGGACCTCACATGGCTAGCAACCGAAGAACCAAGCCTAGCGAAAAACCCGACAACCGCGTTAACGCCGCCAGAAATTACCGACTTGAAACCGTTAATAAACGCAGACGTAAACGCCCTAATATGATTCCAGCCAGCCTGAATAACCGAACCCATACGCGCCACACCAGACACCAGATGGCCCACAACCCATCCGACAACACGGGCAACAGCCCCAATAATCCGGGCGGCAGCAGACACAATAGCGCCAAGAATACGTGCAACAAACCCTATCACAGCCCCAACAACCGGAGCCACAACCGGAATAATACGGGCAACCACCTGCAACACGGCGCCAACAACCTGCATCACCACACGCATAACAGACATGATCACCGGTATCAGCGACCGTATCAAACCAATAATCGGCGGCAGAACAGACATCACCGCACCCAAAATCTGCTGAATCACAGGCATCAAAACCGGCACCAACTGCATCACAACACCAACAACCTGCCGTATCACAGCAACAACAGCCTGAAGCACCGGCATCAACGCAGGCAGCAACATTGCAGCAACCTGTGTCACCGCACCAATAATCTGCGTGATCACAGGAACCAGCCGGGCGACAAGCATACTAATCAAAGGCACAAGCTGGGCAACCAAACCGGCAACCAAACCAATAATCTGGCCAAACACGGGAGCCAACTGGGCCACAACACCCGCAACCAAACCAAACAGTGGCTGAATAGCAGACATGATCTGCCCCAAGGCTTGACCGACAACACCCACAAGCTGCATAACAGCGGCACGGAACTGGACGTTCGTCGCAAACATTGCCGCAAACAAGCCGATCACAATACCGACAGGCCCGCCAAGTGCACGCAGCACGCCGCCAAGCCCCCCAGCGGCACCCTTCAAAGCACCAAAAGACGGCAACAAATTCTTCAACGACACCGCAAGCGGGGCAAACCCTGCAACAAGCTTCCCCACACCCGCAGCAACAATACCAAACACCGCAGTGCCGCCAGCAAACATGGCACCCAAATTCACTTTAGGAACCGGCAAATGCAGCCTCGCAAAAATGCCCTTCAACTGCTCCACCTTGGCGCGCATCTGTGCATTCATTCTCGTAATCATACCCGGCATACGATTAATCCACGCCAAAATAGACGGCATAACCCGCTGAATCCCCTGATCCACCGACGCAAACAGGGGCTTCACAGAATCCGTCACCGACTTAATAACCGGATTCAACGCAACAAAAATCTGCCGCAGGCCGTTAAGAAACGGGGCCATAGCCGTGGCACCAAGATAGCCCAAAGCGCCCTTAACATTCTTCATAGCGCCCTCAAACGTTTTGCCAGACGCCTGCGCAGCACCACCCATGCCAAGCTTCATCGCAGCCGCAAACGTGGCAAAATCAATCTGCCCCTTCGACACCATCTGCGACACCTCAGCAGAAGTCTTACCCGTCTGCCGAGCCAACAGGGACAACACAGGCACGCCAGCCATAGTAAGCTGCAACATGTCATCGCCCTGCAACTTACCGCGAGCCATAACCGAGGTGAAAATAGCGCCCGTATCCTGAAACGACTTACCCGAAATATACGACACATCCGCGACAGTCTTCAACACGTCAGTCATCTGCCCGCCAGACTTAACACCAGAAGCAGACAAAGCAGCAGCAGTAGAAGCAGCATCACCCAAAGCATACGAAGTGCCCGTCACAGCCTCAATAGCCGAATTCATAATCGAAGACGTGTCAGACGACGTGTGCCCCAAACCAGTCAGTTTAGCCTGAGCCTCATCGATAGCCATCGCCCTAGCAATACCGCCACCAATAGTCACATCATAGATAGACTTGAGGCCCTTCTTGGCAACATTGATGGCACCCATCATCGCAGCACCACCAAGCGCCAGCTTCATCCCGGAAGCAAAAAGGCTACCCGAACGCTGGCCCTCGGCAGGCATCACCCCGGAAAGCTGTTTACCAACATCCGATTTCAAACCAGGCATCTTCGTATACAACGACACATATGCGGAAGCAATCTCACCAGACATACACTATTCACCCCATAATATTAATCTCGCGAGACACCCCGCCACCGGCACGAACACGCGCCAAAATATCGTCCACCTGCCCAGACGTAAACCTCGCCCGACGCTCATCAGTCGGCCTCGCCACAGGCTCCGGCTGCCCCTCACTATTAGCAGACCTGTAATGATCCAGCATATCCAACACAGCCCACTCGCACCACTCAAACGGGCGCTGCCAACCATTCAGGTGGGCAGCCAACTGGCTAGACGTATCGGTACACAACACGCCAGCCAGCCGGACAGCCTCACCCCAACACATCACCGGGCCACCAACACTATAAACAGAAACACCAAATTTAGTGCGGAAATCGTATTCGATGGCCCCACGATAATCATCAATCAGGCCGTGGAGCCAAATTATTCCCCCAGGGAGGCCGCTTTCTGGTCAGGCTTGTATTCCATCCACTGGCGGAAAATCTCAGCAACACGAACCATAGGAAGCCCCTCCAGGGCCTCCACCGCATCCGCCGGGGCGGCAGCCTCCAACATAGAAAACATCACCTCAACCTGGGCGAAATCCGCAGACTCCCCCGACTGAGCAATCTTAGCTGCACGACGAAAAACGCGGGCAGGAACAGCCTGCGCCGTTTCTTCAGCATCAGCCAACACCCAGCTACGATCACCAATCTTTAGCGTGAAACCTGTGTCACTCATCTATCAACAATCCCTTATAATGTGTATCAGTTATCGGACGGCGGATTCGGATCCGGCTGAGGCTTCGGAGGAACCGGAGGAGTATCAGCTTTTAAAGCCGTCATCCACCCCCGACCAGACACCGCATCACCCTTCTTATTAATCTGGGCAGGATACGCCTTCAACGTCACACCATACCCATACACTTCGCCATTCTTGCCCTTAATCTCGTCACGATCGACAAGCTCGGCCTCAGGAAAATAGTAGCGAATAACCTGATCGCCATCCACAATATCCATCAGTAGGGCGTGAACACCCGTAGTGGCACCAGGAGAAATATCGAACGAACCCGAATCAGAACCGGCAGTAACCTTCGACTGCCAAAACAGCTCGATAACCTCCTTCTTAGACTCGATCAGCTGGAAAGAAATCTCGATAGACGACTCTGTAGCCACGGTGCGAACAACATCCGCATTCTGCCAAGCCTTCAAATCATCCGTTTTACGCTCAGGCTTAATCTTAAACCCATCATCCGACAGGTACCCTAAAGCGGTAAGACCGTCAGGAATCTTCCCAACACCATCAATAGTGTCACCAGCATGAGCGGCACCAATATAGACGTCACCGGTAACAGCAGAGCGAACATTAGACGCTTTACGTGTAGCAGCCATCACAACCCCCAAAAATAATATCAAACAAACAAAATTAAACAATCAATTACGTTAAGCATTTACTCGGACTCGACAGGACGGCACACCAACTCAAACAGCGAATACACATCAAAACGTGCACCATCAACCAGCAAATCAGGACCAGTAGAACGCCGACAAAACACCACCGGGTCACCATCCACACCATCAGCCAGCACAGCCTCAACACGACGCGCCAAAGACATAGCCCGATCAGGCGTATCAGAAAACACATTCACGCGCAAAAAAACACGCTCACGCACATGCAACTGCGGGCCACCATCCAACGCCAACCAAATCAGGTCACCCGTAAAATCATCGGGCACCGTCCCCACACAGGGTATATCAGACAGCCAGCCATCATCCTTGAGCACGCGTTTAGCCCACTTCCTGGGGTCATCGTAGACGATCACGACGCAGCCCCAATCGAACGAGCCAGCGTGCCATGCTTCGCCTCAATACGCTTCCCACCCTTATATGTGGTGCCTATACGAGCGACAGCCTCAACACGGTGAACCTGCACCTCTGACGACAAACCATTACGGTATTGGGCCTTATCGAAAGCGTTACCGCCCACATTCGCCGAGGCTGCACGCTTGACACGCTCGCCACGCTCAGCCAACATAGCCTGCACCCCAGAAGACTTCAACACCTCACGAATACCCGGCAAGTTCAGCTTCACATTCACATCCTGAGCCACTACCCATCAGCCCTTCTTACGCTTCACATTGATCTGCGTGCCCGCATCCCAGCCGGACATCGGATGATGCCACACCATAGGAGACCCGTCAGCCTCCCACACAACACCCCGGATACGCCACCTGCAACGATAATCAGCGCCCACAACAGGCTGCTTGAAAAGCATCGACCAATGCTCATAGTCAGAGTCACGCCCCGCGGCCTCATCCTCCTGCGAAACGGAAGCATAGATGGCCACGTTATGGAACCCAGTCTCGACAGGCTTAGACCAGTCTTCCACCTTGTCACCAAGATCATCGACACGAACAGTCGGTTGAAGCATCACAACCGTTTCACCATAAGGAAAACTGGTCATATCATATCTCCCACAAAGGGCCAGCGTAGCCGTTAATATCAGATCCGCACGAGCAACCCTCACCCCACACCGTGGAACACACCTCAGAATGATTCACACTACTCCTCATGGTCGGTGTAATAGTGAACGCTTTACCAGCCCCACCATCACCCTCACACAGCTTCTTCAACGCGGCAATCTCAGAAGGCCACAACAAATTCGTGGGAGTATTAGACCGTGTAGTCTGAGCGAAAGGACCCGCAGACTCGTACTGCACCTGACCCGACACGCCAGTATCATTCCAGCGCAACAAAGCCCTGCGCAGAATAGCCTTAGCGGCATCCTTGTATTTGAAATCCGGTTTAGCGATACAGGGGGCGACACTGATAGCCACAGCCTCCACATCGGCGATCATCGCCTCAAGCTTATCTTTAGGAATATCGGCGAAAGGCTCAATATCCTCAGGCTTCAAAATGATACCCATCAACACCACCCCCTGCACATATACATATCACCGCTACAATAAATCAGTTACCGGCCGGCGGATTAGGCTTCGGGGCAGCCTTCTCCTTCACAACAACAAACGAATCAAGCGACTCGATAGCCACATACAGCACAGCCTCGGCACGAACCATAACCTCATTATGGCCCTTCAGATCACGCCCAGTCTGATCCGGATCGCCATACTCGATAAGCTCGATCGGGAAGTTACGCTGGAAACCCCAATGGACACGAGAGAAATCACCAACAATAGCCTTCACACCAGAAGCAGGCGACATCTCCGGGGCACCCGAAACAGTCGAAGAAGCACCAACATTCAGACCGCGCCAATTATCCAAACCGGCAAACCCGGCGGCAGGATACATAGGCTGACCAGCAAGCGGAGACCCCTTCGGATACACCTCAGTAGACAAAGCAAACGAGAACGCCGGATCCAAAGCAACACCGTTAGGAACCTGCAAACCGGCCCCAGCGATAAGGCCGACAGCCTTGACCAGATCGGTCGTAGCAGAATCCGTGGCATCAACAATATGCTTCGTATTATCCAGCGAAGACTTGACAGCCGCAGCAGGCTTACCCGTAGCCGGATCAATACCATGGAAAGCAATCAGATCCACGGCGCGACCAATCGAAGCACCAAGAGCAGGCGAAATCAGATCCTGCAAAACACCCAGACGGTAATCAGCATCAGCCCACATAAACTCGTCCGAGACACGCTGCTGAGTCACAACCTTGATAGGCTGCGCAGTAAACGCCGAAACATCAGCAGACGCGGAAGGCTTAACCTCGCCCTCACCAACAATCTTAGCGCGAGGAACACCACTAAACACGGCACCCTTCACCGGGCCGAAAATAGTCGGCTGCTCCGGCGAAAGCTTCGCCAAAACACCAGAATCGATAGCACGGTCACGAACCGCACCAATCATAGAACCAGGAAGCTCAAGCTTCCCTGCAGAAAGAAAATCGTCAGCCATCAGAAATCATCTCCTAGAATTATTGACAAGAGCATCCACAAACGCGACACCCTCACGTCGTTTAACATCATCAACGGGGGCACTCCCCGCAAGACGGCGCACACCCGCGCCACCACTACTATGGTCGATCAAACCCTTCAAAGCTTTCGCAGACTCGGCAAGCGACTCCTTATCGCCACCCGACAAGAAAGCGATCGCATCACTGGACAAACCATACTCTGAAGCCACCTCGCGCTTCATACCCTCAAGAACAAACCCGTTGATCCTGTCTTCGAGTTCCTCATTCTTGCGGCGAAGCTCATCAATAGTAGATCCAGAATCGTCACTCGATGTACGAAGCTTCTCCAACTCGGCGAAATTACTTTTAGCACGAGACTCCCACTTACGGGCCTCCGCCTTCCAATCAGTCCCCGGCGATTTACCCTCGCCTTCATTCTTCAACTGATTGTCGGCTACCTCCTGCCCGCCATCGTCTTTTACTGTATCAACAATGCCGTTATCCTTTCCGGACTCCACAACATCATTGTCAACATTCTGTTCCTCAACACTCTGATCGGCCATAGCCTAACCCTACACTCCTTGCGGAAAACAACACAACATTGTTGACCCCCGTGCGGGAGACAACCCTGTGCACCAATAACCGGCGGCGCACAACCGGAAACCACATCAAATTATCTCATGCCACCAACAGTACGCATAGCCTTCAAAATATTACCAGGCGACTGCTGCAACCCATGATCATCAACCCACTCACGGGCCTTCTCATACGTCCTCTGATACTCGGCATCAGCCCTATTTGGCTCCCAAGGGCCAACAACCTCAACCACCGTACAACCACAATGATCATGATACTTCGAACCAAACGGACGCTTACCACCACGCTTATGACGCCGCGTATGACCAGTAGTAAGCGCCCGCTCCTTAGTCGTATAATCCGACCTCGTAGCCAACATGGCACAAAAAGCACACGGATCACCATCAGTAACCCGACGCCACGACCTACCCTGCGCACCCGCCGACCACTCAACCGTGTCACGGCCAGCATTCATAACAGCCCGATCAAAACCCGCAGCCATCGCATCAATCGTATCATTCGCCCTATCCGGGTCACTCTCAAGAATCTTCATAGTCGAAAACGACCTAGCCAAAGCCGCCGCAGCATCAAACTCGTCATACACAATCAAACCCGGATCCACACCATTCAACCGGCGAAAATCCGACACAAACCTGGCAGCCAACGATGCCGAACCATCATGGCCGGCACGCTCCAACTCCACACACAAACGCACATACTGCGTGTCACTCATCCTGCCGGCACGCCACAAACGACCAAGCTCAGAATAATAGCCCGCATACTTCCCAGCAAACCTGACCGCCTCACGCTGATACTCAGTCGCAGCAAGCCTCGCCTCAACCCCCGAAGCCATCGCCTATCATACCTCGTTAGTTTGACGCGATATAGCCCCAGCCAGTGCCGCCAACGGGTCAGACGACTCAGCGCGATGACGCATCACAGCCTCAACCTGCACATCATCAAGCCCCAACATCTCCAACACCGTACGAGAATCAGCAGGCAAAATACCGGCACCAACAAGCTTCGTCACAGCATCAGCCGTAGCCGCCCGGGTAGGCGTCGAAGCATCACGCCAACGCAAACCAACATCACCAAAAAACGCGGCCTCATCAACACGAGAATCCAACACCTTGGCAGCCAAAAAACCAACCGACAGCCAGCCCTGACCAAACGACGTTTGACGCCGCTCAGCACGCTTCACAAGCCGAGATTCCTCGGCAGCCAAAGCCTCCCCACTAGGTGGGTTAGACGTGATAAACCCGAAATAGCGTTCCGGAACAGCCGCCTCACCCGCAGTCAACTGCGCCAACAGCCGCATCTGATCCGAATACGGTGTAGGCGAATTGACAGGAAACGACCCCACATTCGGGGTATCACCGTCATCATCCTTATCCACAGCCCACACAGAAGCCATCGACAGGACCCAGCCAGGCTGCGAAAACTCATCCGCACTCACGCCAGTCACCCAACGCTGAGGATACGCATAAAAATCACGATTCACAGACTGCCCCAACAGTGTGCGCACAGCCTCATCAGTGTAAGCCCTAATAGACCTCGTAATCTCCGAACGGCCATCAATCCTAGAAGTACGGCGACGATTCACAATAGGCACCAACGGAACCGCACCAAGACTATTCACGATACGGCCCGTCTCAACCCACTCACGCGAGCCCCGCCGCTCAACCTGAACAATCACATCAGGAAGCAAAAGCTCAGCCTCAACAACATCAGGATCACACGTCTGCTGCACCACAAGGCCAGCATCCAAACGAGACCCATCGGCAGAAAACTTGCCCGTACAATTCTTTGGTGACTGCGGACGAACAGAAACAGTGCCATCACCGCCAGGAATGATAGCCACAAACGACAACCCAAAAATCAGCGCATCCAAATGCACATCACACGAAGTCGTAGCAAGCCGATTCGCAGCATACACACCATCCAGGCCGTAGCCGTCACCATTAGTCCAGCCAAGCCAATCCAGACGCTCCTCCAAAGCATCCACAGCTATACCAGGCCACGACACCACAGTCTGCACACGCTGCAACTCCGGAGGAATAGCCACCCCCAAATCACGCACCCGGCTCGAGCCCTCATAGTAGCCCTCAATACGGCAATGCCACGAAGACAACCTTTGGATACGATCGTACATGCCCTCAATCAGAGCCAACTCGTCCACGTTCATACCACAGACACCCGCTTCCTACCAGACCGTTCACGCCGCTTCACTTTAACTGTTTTCGCACCAAGATACGCCAGCGACACAGCCTCCAAAGGAACCTCAGAACCATCCTTAAACGTCGAGCCCCAGCCCCAAGCCGAACCCTTACGCTTCTGAACCGCCGACCTCACAGCAATATCCAACATGTCACGGCGAGAATCAGCCCTAGGGTGAGACACAACACCAGACCTGACACCTTCCAGAAAGGCTTGACACGCCTCCACATACACCCCAGTATCGGCAACCACAACACCCCGACCCGGAACACCACGATCACTTAAAGCCTTCTGCAAAAGCACAGCACCCGAACCGGCAACCATAATCTTTTCCGCGTCACCCCAACGCAACGCCAGCCAATCAGCCAGCTGGCCTACACCATCCACAATCGTCCCCGACAGGCCATCAATAACCTCAACATGAACACCAGCATCAGTCCTGCCAGCACCAGCCAAAGCAACCCTATTCCCAGACCGCGAAAACGAAACCCCAAACACCTTCCCACCAGAAAGCTCAACATCATCAACCGCAGACTGAGCCCACTTATCGGCCGGTATCACAGACGCGGCAGACTGTCCACGATCCCACCAGCCAAGCCGCTCCCGAGCAAACCCGGCAGCAGACATCGACTCATGCTCATCCGACACAGTCCCAAAATTCAGACGACGACCCAACGCCGGATTCGTGTCACCAGCCAATTTCCGCCATTGTCTAGCTAAATCGTCCGGGTTCGACTCGTCAGGAATCGAAAACTCCGTCCACGCAATCCGCTTACCACCCGACAAAGCCTGCCCGCGAAGACGCAACACCACGCTACCATCCGCTAGCGGCCCCGGCGGGGTGCCCAAAAAAATCTGCTGCGGATCACCCGAAGGAGCCGCAGACACAGTAGGAAGCAAAGCCTCCAACTGCTCATCCGACAACTCCTGAGCCTCATCACACACCAAATCATCAACCGTAAACCCGCGAGCCGAACCACGAGAACGGGCCACAAACTCCACCGAACCCCAACCCGGACAGCCACACTTCTTCTCAAACGTGGCACAATCCGGATGATGCAACACAATAGCCTCCTGACCATTCGTCGCACGAATCGACTTCACCATACGATACAAGTCAGGAAACTGCCGCTCATTCTCAAAAAACGACCTCAACCTCATAAACGCCTTACGAGCCGACTTCAACTCGTGAGCCGTATGCAAAATACGGCGACCCTGAATAGTCGCCTTAAACAACTCAACAATCTCCAAAATCGCATTCTTGCCATTCTGGCGAGGCACAAACACCCCACACACACCCGAAGCAAGCCTGCCATTACCGCCGACAGCAAGCCAATCATCCAACACCTGCTGCTGCCACGGATCAGGCGTCAACCCATACGCACGACCCAACTCCCCAGCATCACCACCAGCAGACACCGAATACGCCGCAGCCACACGATGACGAGGAACCTGAGACCCAACAACACCAGACACCTAATCAGGCCCCCTTGCGCTTCCTATACCGGTCAATCATCGCCACCGCAGAACCCCCACCACGGCCACCAGACGCAACATCAACCGAATACCGATCCAACATGCCCATAAACGCCTTCACATGAGCACGAAGCGAAGCCACCAAATCAGCGCGACCCTCACGCCACACACAATCATGAATAACCGCAGCATCCAACAGGAACAGCCACTCCTCATCCGTGACATATGTGGCACGCGCATCCTCACCCCACACACTCCACCAACGCCTAGTCTCCTCACACCAATCACGAGACCCAGGAAGCTCAGGCTGCACAACACTCACCACCAACATAAAAAGTCGACAAAACGATAAAACAACAAAGGGGAGGTATTTCACTAAGCCGTACGAGGTCTTGCACGGGTGTGCAGGGGGTGTCCCCGGTGGGGGTTGGCGGGTTTGTTACCATGGAATCAATGTTTTTGTGGTTTGTTGTTGGAATTTGATGTTTGGTTCGCTTCTGTTGCCTTTGCTTCTGTTGCATGTTCTGCAGATGATTTGCCCGTTGTCGAGGGTGTTGAGTCCTCCCCTGCTGACGGGTGTGATGTGGTCGGCTTCGGGGCTTGTTGGCAGATCGTGTGTGCCCCAGGCTATCTGAGCTCCGCAGAGTGGGCAAGTGGTTTGGCCTTGTTGTCGGGCTTGGGTGATGAGTCGTTGCCGCCAGCGTCGGTGGGCGGAGGATGCGGTGCGGTTGGTGTGTGCCATCGCGTCTCCGATCCTCGCCTAGCCCTGTACGGGTCTTGTTTGCCCCTCTGACAGCCTGGGAACCGTTGGGGGTATGAATACTCTATCCTTGCCCTGCTGATCGATTCTGGGGGCTGTTTTGTGCATTTGGGGGGGTGTTCTGTGTGTGCCGGGGTGTTTGTTTTCTCTTCCTACCCCCACTGGTGTGAGAAAGATCACATCGCCCCCCAGCTGTGTCAAAAGAGAAGGACACGGTAAGAGAAAGAGGGGGTGGGTGGGTGTTCGCGTCTCAAGGCTTAGCGCCTGGCACTGAAGTACACAGGCTAAGCGGGAACACCTTATAGGTTTTAAAGTCTTCTAAATATAATATACACTTTAAGTCTTACCTAATGTTAAGGGTGTTAGCGTGACACGCCGTACGCCTTCAGCCGAACACGCTCAGCCTGAAAGGGGCACGGGTGTAAGAGTGTGGGGAGTGTGCAACCGGGAGCTTGCGACCAGAAGCACACGAGTCACACGGTGAAAGTCCATCAGCGTTGACGGTAAAGGTTCCTCTTCTCCCCCGATGAAGAAAAGAAGAGAAGAGAGAAAGAACCAAAGAAAGAAGAGAAGTAAAGAAGTTAACCCCTTAGCTCTTCTAAAACTTTTATAACTTATAAGCTTTAATACTTATATTATATTATTATACCTATAAGTCTTAAAGCTTATAGGTATAATATTAAAGTTTAAGACTGATGGTTAACTTTAAGTCTTAATAGTTATTTTAAGTTTTAAAGTCTTAAACACTGATGTGAAGTTTATATCCTTAAGTGCTGAGCCTTTAAGGTTTAAATATTAACTTAAGTGTTAAGGTCTTCATACTGATGCTGAGCCCTTCAGGGCTCAGTGCTAAGTGTGTAAGCCTTTAAGGTTTATATGTTATCTTAGGTGCTTAGCTGTTAAGGTTATTAATTAACTTTAAGTGCTAAGCTCTTAAGTTTACTTAAAGTGTTTAAAGCTTTATAGTAACCTTAGATCCTTAAGGGCTAAGCTCTTAGGACTGGTGCTGAGCCCTTGAGGGGGCACGCCATGC
>ERZ500977.48-NODE-48-length-28432-cov-6.986785_pt1 | contig 28432 bp, 27 predicted proteins | sample MGYA00248863_ERZ500977 | MGnify/ENA primary metagenome ERZ500977 (study PRJEB25958, sample SAMN03398581) | human skin metagenome | study: EMG produced TPA metagenomics assembly of the Human Skin Microbiome Metagenome (human skin metagenome) data set.
CGCGCCCCGGCCGAAAAGGTCGCCCGCATGCTGGCCGCCCCCCGGCGCTGAGCGAGAGGCTCCTGCCCCTGCGAGGGCGGGGGCGCCGGCCGGGAAATTTTGGGGATAGGTCCACATCCCGCAACAGGCTGGCCGCAACAGGCTGGCCCGGCCGCTCCCGCCGGGGCGGGCCGGTCTATCCTAGAAGACTGTCCGGGACTGCTGTCCGGGACTGCGGCGGCGAAGGGCCGGCGCGGGATTTTCGGGATCCCGGCAGCAGATCCTTCCCGCCAATATTGGGGATACTGGCGGGAAGGATCGATGTATCGGGGGGCGAAAGGACCCGTCGGACCAACCTGTCCGGGGGTCCTGACGGTCTCTCAGACCCGGTTCATCCGGTTGTCGATCAGATCCTGCACCACGCCGGGGTCGGCGAGAGTCGAGGTGTCGCCGAGCGCGCCATAGTCGTTCTCGGCAATCTTGCGCAGGATCCGGCGCATGATCTTGCCCGAGCGGGTCTTCGGCAGGCCCGGCGCCCACTGGATGAGGTCGGGCGAGGCGATCGGCCCGATCTCCTTGCGGACCCAGGCGACGAGCTCCTTGCGCAGCTCCTCGGTGTATTCCTCGCCGGTCATCAGGGTGACATAGGCGTAGATGCCCTGCCCCTTGATCGCATGGGGGTAACCGACCACGGCGGCCTCGGCCACCTTGGTATGGGCGACCAGCGCGCTTTCCACCTCGGCGGTGCCCATCCGGTGGCCGGAGACGTTGATCACGTCATCGACCCGGCCGGTGATCCAGTAATAGCCGTCCGCGTCGCGGCGGCAGCCATCGCCAGTGAAGTAATATCCCTTGTACTGGCTGAAGTAGGTGTCCACGAACCGCTGGTGGTCGCCGTAGACCGTCCGCATCTGGCCCGGCCAGCTGTCGGAGATGCAGAGCACGCCCTCGGCCGCGACGGTCTCGATTTCCGTTCCGGTCGCGGGTTCGAGCACGATCGGCTGTACCCCGAAGAAGGGCTTGGTCGCCGAGCCGGGCTTTGTCGGCGTGGCCCCGGGCAGCGGCGTGATCAGGATGCCGCCGGTCTCGGTCTGCCACCAGGTGTCGACGATCGGGCAGGTCCCCTTGCCGACCACGTCGTTGTACCAGTTCCAGGCCTCGGGATTGATCGGCTCGCCGACCGAGCCGAGCAGACGCAGGCTGCTGAGGTCGTGCTTCTCGACGAAGCCCGTGCCCTGCGCCATCAGGGCGCGGATCGCGGTGGGCGCGGTGTAGAAGATGTTGACCTTGTGCTTGGCACAGACCTGCCAGAAGCGGCCGGCATCGGGATAGGTGGGCACGCCCTCGAACATCACCGTGGTGGCGCCGTTTGCGAGCGGGCCATAGACGATGTAGCTGTGGCCGGTCACCCAGCCCACGTCCGCGGTGCACCAGTAGATGTCGCCGTCGTGGTAGTCGAAGACATACTGATGGGTCATCGCCGCATAGACGATGTAGCCGCCCGTGGTGTGGACCACGCCCTTCGGCGCGCCGGTGGAGCCCGAGGTATAGAGGATGAACAGCGGGTCCTCCGCGTTCAGCGCCACCGGCTCGCAATGGGACGAGACGCGCTCCATCTCCTCGTGGAGCCAGATGTCGCGGCTGTCGTCCCAGGCCACGTCCCCGCCCGTCCGGCGGACGACGAGCTGGCGCACGCCCGCAAGACCCTCCAGCGCCTTGTCGGAATTGGCCTTGAGCGCGGTGCGGCGTCCGCCGCGGGGCGCCTCGTCAGCGGTGATGACGAGCTTGGCGCCCGAGCCCTCGACCCGGGCGCGCAGGGCGTCCGAGGAGAAGCCGGCGAAGACGATGGAATGCACGGCGCCGATCCGGGCGCAGGCGAGCATCGCATAGGCGGCCTCGGGGATCATCGGCAGGTAGAGGATGACCCGGTCGCCCTTCTTGATGCCGTGGAAATGCAGCACGTTGGCGAATTTCGAGACCTGCTCGTAGAGTTCGCGATAGGTGATGTGCTGCGAAATGTCGGGATCGTCGCTTTCCCAGATGATCGCCGTCTGGTCGCCGCGGGTTTCCAGATGGCGGTCGATGCAGTTGGCGGAAATGTTGAGCTTGCCGTCCTCGAACCATTTGATCGAGACGTTGTGGTAGTCGAAGGACGTGTTCTTTACCTTGGTATAGGGCTTGATCCAGTCAATCCGCTTGCCATGCTCCCCCCAGAAGGCTTCCGGGTCGGCGACCGAGGCGGCATACATTTCCTCGTAGGTGGCGGCGTCCGCCCAGGCGCGCGCGACCGCCGCGGCTGGGGGCTGATGCATCGTCTCTGACATTGGCGTCTCCCACTCCATGTTTCGTTTCTGGGCCCGGGTGGCAGCCTGGGGTGCGCCGGCGGGCGATGCGCCGATCCTACGACGCTCCTGCCGAATTGCCCATGCCGGTCCGGCCCCCGTGCGTCGCCGAGCGTCGCAGTTTTGAGGCTGAATACGGGGTGGGTCCGGATGTGGGAAGGCCGACCATGGTCTGGCCGGAAACAGGACCGCCGCCCACGGCTGACCCGTGGGCGGCGGTCTCCCCGGCTGGACGGGGCTCGACTGTGCGGAACGGCGCGCGGGCCGTCGTCAGACGTCGATCTCCTGCGCGACCCCGGCCGCGCGGGCGAGGGCGACGACACGGGCCGCGACGGCGAGGTCCTGGAGGCCGACACCTGTGCCGTCGAAGAGGGTGATCTCGTCGGCCGAGCGGCGGCCCGGGTGGGTGCCGTTGATGACGGCGCCGATCGGGGTGATGGCGGCCTCGGGGATCAGGCCATCGGCGATGGCATGCTGGGCCTCGCCGATGGTGACGGACTGGGCAACCTCGTCCGTGAAGACGGTGGCGCGGGCGAGAAGGGCGGCCTCGACCTCCTGCTTGCCCTTGGTGTCGGTGCCCATGCAGGCGAGGTGGGTGCCGGGTTTCACCTGAGCGGCGGCGAGGATCGGCGCGAAGGACGACGTGATCGAGATGATGACGTCGGCCTCTGCCCCGAGCGCGTCGAGGGTGACGGCCTCAAAGGGCAGGCCGGCCTCGGTCGCGACTTCGGCAAGACGCGGGAGCATCTCGGGGTGGAGGTTCCAGCCGACCACGCGCTCGAAGGCGCGCTGGCGAAGCGCGGCGCGGAGCTGGAAGGCGGCCTGGTGGCCGGCACCGATCATGCCGAGGACCTTCGCGTCCGGCCGGGCGAGGTGCTTGATCGAGACGGCCGACGCGGCGGCGGTGCGGGCGGCGGTCAGGTAGTTGCCGCCGACCATCGCGGTCGGGCGCCCCGTGTCGGGATCGAACAGGAAGACGGTCGACTGGTGGTTGGTGATCTGGCGGCGGGCAAGGTTGTGGGGCCAGTAGCCGCCGGCCTTGAGGCCGAGGGTGGCGCCGGCGCGGTCATAGCCGCCCTTGAAGCCGTAGAGGGCCTCCTCGGGCCCGCCGAGGGCTTCACGGACGACGGGGAAGTTTCCGGCGTCGCCGCTCGCCATGGCGGCGAAGACCTGCTCGACGGGTGCAAAGGCATCGTCGAGGGAAAGGAGCGACGGGCAGGCGGCTTCGGGGACGATGATCATGCGGAGGCGCTCCTTGGAACGGGGGGCGGCAGCGCAGGGGGCATCGAGCCCCCTGCGCTGCCCGGCAGTCGCCGCCGGCGCGCCGGTCCGGGGGAGGCGCGGGGCGGAGGGTGCGGGACGCGGCTCTTGCCGCGATTCGGTGCGCGCGGATGCGCGCAGGGTTTCGGTGCTGGTTTTCGGCCTGTTGGCCGAAAACGACTGCTTTCCAGGTTTCAAGGCCGTATGAAGACCCTGGGATGCGCCCGGCGGCCCGGCCGGGCGCGGAGAGGGAGCGTGGTCAGTAGGCCTTGCCGCGGGCCGAGACCGGCCACAGGGCCTCGACCTTGCCGTTGCGGACGCCGACGTACCAGTCGTGGACGTTGCAGGTCGGGTCGCAGTGGCCGGGGACGAGCTTCAGCTTCTCGTTGATCTTCAGGACGCCGCCCTTGTCCTCGATCACGCCGTGCTCGTCGGAGCACTTGATGTATTTCACATCCGTGCGGCCGAAGATGAAGGGCAGGCCGCTGTCGACCGACTGGGCCTTGAGGCCGGCGTCGCAGACCGCGAGGTCGGGCTTGGCGTGGCTCATGACCGAGGTGAGGATGAAGAGTGCGTTCTCCCACTCGCCGGCGTCGATGCGGTTGCCGTCCTTGTCGTGGATCCGGCCGTAGTCGGCGTCCATGAAGGCATAGCTGCCGCACTGGAGCTCGTTGTAGACGCCGGAATTGCTCTCGAAATAGTAGCTGCCGGTGCCGCCGCCGGAGACGAGTTCGGGCTTCAGGCCGATCGCGTCCAGCGCATCGACCGCGTCCTTGACCTGGGCGATGGCGGCGTCGAGCTTCTGCTTGCGCGCCTCGTAGTCGTCGAGGTGCTGCATCGCTCCCTGATAGGCCTGGATGCCGGTGAACTTCAGGCCCGGGGCGGCATCGATCGCCCTGGCGATCTCGACCACGGCCTCGGTCGTCTTGACGCCGCAGCGGCCCGCGCCGCAGTCGATCTCGACGAAGCACTCGATCGTGGTGCCGTGCTTTTCGGCCGCCGCCGAGAGGTCGGCGACATTCGCCACGTCGTCGACGCAGACGATGATCCGCGCGCCATGCTTCGGCAGGCGGGCGAGGCGGTCGATCTTGGCCGGGTCGCGGACCTGGTTGGAGACGAGGATGTCCTTGATGCCGCCGCGGGCGAAGACCTCGGCCTCGGAGACCTTCTGGCAGCAGACGCCGACGGCGCCGCCGAGGCTTTCCTGCAGCTTCTGGACGTCGACGGACTTGTGCATCTTGCCATGGCTGCGGTGGCGCATGCCGTGGGCCTTGGCATAGTCGCCCATCTTCTTCACGTTGCGCTCCAGCGCGTCGAGGTCGAGGATCAGGCAGGGCGTCTGGATCTGGTCGATCGGCATGCCGATGGCGGCGGGGATGTCGTAGCCGACCTCGAGGCCTTCGATTGTGTCGTGCTTGGTCATGTCTTCCCCTCCGGTCACTTGGTCCAGGGCAGCTTGTCGAGATCGACATTGCCGCCGGTGATGACGACGCCGACGCGCTGGCCGGCGAAGATGTCGCGGTTCTTCAGGATGGTGGCGAGCGGCACCGCGCTCGACGGCTCCATCACGATCTTCATCCGCTTCCAGATGAGCTTCATCGCCTCGATGATTTCCTCGTCCGAGGCGGTGAGCACGTCGGTGACGTAGCGGCTGACGAAATGCCAGGTGCGCTCCTTCAGGGGCACGAGAAGGCCGTCCGCCACCGTCTTCGGGGCGTCATAGGCGATGATCCTGCCCTGCTTGAACGACTGGTAGGCGTCGTCGGCTTGGCTTGGCTCGGCGGCGTAGATCTTCATCCCGGGCGCGATGGTGGAGAGCGTCAGGCAGGTGCCGGAGATCATGCCGCCGCCGCCGATCGGGGCGACGATGGCGTCGAGGGCCCCGAGTTCCTCAACGATCTCCTTGGCGCAGGTGCCCTGGCCGGCAATCACGCGCTCGTCGTTGTAGGGGTGGACGAAATCCGCCCCCGTTTCGGCCTGGACCTTCGCGAAGGTCTCCTCGCGCGAGCTGGTCGAGGGCTCGCATTCGGTGATGATCCCGCCATAGCCGCGGACGGCGTCCTTCTTGGCCTGCGGCGCGGTGCGCGGCATCACCACGTGGCAGGGAATGCCCCGGCGGCTGGCGGCGTAGGAGAGCGACAGCGCGTGGTTGCCCGAGGAATGGGTGGCGACGCCCTTCGCGGCCTTCTCGTCCGAGAGGCCGAAGACGGCGTTGCAGGCGCCGCGCACCTTGAAGGCGCCGGCCTTCTGCAGGTTCTCGCACTTGAAGAACAGCTCGCAGCCCGCCAGCTCGTTCAGGAAGCGCGAGGTGAGGATCGGCGTCTTGTGGATATGGGGCCGGACGCGCTCATGCGCGGCCAGCACGTCGTCCCAGGTCGGGATGTAGAGGTTGTCGGCGGTGTCGAGGGTCATCTGCTCAAGCTGCCTTCTGCATCGCGGAGGCGGTGCCGCGATAGTAATCCTGCGCTGCCGCGACGCCGCTGCCAAGGCGGACCGGCAGGCCGAGGTCGGCCATCGCCATCTCGGCGGTCGCGAGGCCGGCGAGGGCCATGACATCGGTCAGGCTGCCGAGGTGGCCGATGCGGAAGACCTTGCCCGCGACCTCGCCGAGGCCGACGCCGAAGGCGACGCCGTATTTCTCGGCCGCGTGGGTGACGATCTTCGTGCCGTCGAAGCCCTCGGGAACGACGATCGCCGAGACGGTGTCGGAATAGAGGTCCGGCGAGACGGCGCAGAGCTTCAGGCCCCAGGCGGCGACACCCTGGCGGATGCCTTCGGCGATGCGGTGGTGGCGGGCGAAGACCGCCTCCAGCCCCTCGTCCTTCAGCATCCCGATCGCGGTCGAGAGGCCGCAGAGGAGCTGGACCGGGGGCGTGTAGGGATAGCCGCCCTTGGCATTCGCGCCCATCATGTCGCGGACGTCGAGGAAGGCGCGCCGGCACGTCGCGTGCTCCATCGCCGCGAGCGCCTTCGGCGAGAAGCCGACGATGGCGAGGCCGGCGGGCAGCATGAAGCCCTTCTGGCTGCCGGTGACGGCGGCGTCGACGCCCCATTCGCTGAAGCGGAAGTCCATCGAGGCGATCGAGGAGACGCCGTCGACGAAGAGCATCGCCGGATGGCCGGCGGCATCGAGGGCGCGGCGGACGGCGGCGACATCGGAGCGGACGCCGGTCGCGGTCTCGTTGTGGGTGACGAGGACGGCCTTGATCGTGTGATCGGTGTCGGCCTTCAGGGCCTCCTCGAAGCGGTCGGCCGGCGCGCCGGTGCCCCAGGGCGCGTGGATGACCTGCATGTCGAGGCCGTGGCGCTGGCAGAGATCGATCCAGCGGTGCGAGAACATGCCGTGGCGGGCGGCGAGGACGCGGTCGCCGGGCGAGAGGATGTTGGTGACGGCGGTTTCCCAGCCGGCGGTGCCGGTGGCCGGGAAGAAGACGACCTCGCCCTCCTGCATCTTCAGGACGTCCTTGACCCCCTGGAAGAGGGGACGGAAGAGCGCGGTGAACTCTGCCGACCGGTGGTCGATCGTCGGGACGTTCACGGCCGCCCGCAGCCGCTCGGGGATATTCGTCGGGCCGGGAATGAAGACCGGGTTCTGGCTGGACATGGGCGCTTCCTCCGTTTGTTGGAAAGGATGTACAGCCCCGCAGGCGAATCGGCAATTTTTTTGAAATATTTTTTCACTGGTCGGGTGAAAACCGTAAGGACATGACAGGCTTCAGGTTTTCGTTTTTCATGCAATCATGTCGCCCGCGGCCGGAGTGCGGTCGAGAGCCACCATGTCGTGCCGGTCGGGTCGCCGCCGCCGCCGCCGCCGCGCCGGTCGCCGTCCTCCTGATCGGCGCGGGGCCGGACCTCGCGGCCGCCCGCCTCCAGGGCCCGGGCGAAGGCGGCCTCGGCATCGGGGACGATCAGGTAGGGGGAAACGCTGGTATGGCCCGCGGGTTTGTAGGACATTGCGGCACTCCTCCCCCTGGTCCGGCGATCCCGCAAACGCCCGAGGGGCGGAGGAGTTCACGGCGGAGGACAGCGATGGACGGGGCGTCGAAGCGGGGCCGGGGGCGCCCCAGGGCCTTCAATCCGAACCCGGAGCAGACGACGGTGCAGGCGCTCGACCGGGCGGTCGGCATCCTCAAGGTGCTGGCCGCGGGCGAGGGCATGACCCTGACCGAACTGGCCGAGGCGTCGGGGCAGGCGCCGGCAACCGTCTACCGGGTGTTGTCGACCTTTCAGGCGCATGGCGTCGTGGAGGTGCAGCCGGCGACGCAGCTGTGGTTCATCGGCCCGGAAGCCTTCCGCATCGGCAGCGCCTTCCTCGGGCGGACGAGCCTCGTCGAGGAATCCCGCGCGGTGATGCGCGAGCTGATGACGCTGACCGGCGAGACGGCCAATCTCGCCATTGCCGACGGCGGGCAGGTGGTCTTCCTGAGCCAGGTCGAGACGCATGAGCCGATCCGGGCCTTCTTCCGGCCGGGGACGCGGGGGCCGATCCATGCGAGCGGCATCGGCAAGGCGCTGCTCGGCTGGTATCCGGCGGCGGCGGTGGCGCGGATCGTGGCCGAGCAGGGGCTGGCGGCCTTCACGCCGCGCACCATCACCAGCCCCGAGCGGCTCGGCGCCGAGATCGCCGCGATCCGCGCGCGCGGCTGGGCGATCGACGACGAGGAGCGCACCGAGGGAATGCGCTGCATCGCCGCGCCGATCTTCAACGAATTCCGCGAGGCGGTCGCGGGCGTGTCGGTCTCGGGGCCGAGCGTGCGGATGGTGCCGCGCACCGACGCCTTCGGTCCGCTGGTGCGGGAAGCGGCCGACCGCATCACCCGCGCCACCGGGGGGAGCCTGCCGTGAGCGGCATCGTTCCGCGGGCCGCGGTGCTGGCCGTGGTGGTGCGCGGGGGCGAGGTGCTGCTGGTCTGCCGGAAGAACCCGCCGAATGCCGGGGCCTGGGGCTTTCCCGGCGGGCGGGTCGAGCCGGGCGAGGCGCTGGCGGCGGCCGTGGTGCGTGAACTGCGCGAGGAAACCGGCGTCGAGGCCCGGTTCCTGCGGGTGTTCGACGCGGCGGATTCGATTGCCCTCGCGCCCGACGGGGGGCTGGAGCACCATTACGTCCTCGTCGCCGGCCTGTGCCGGTGGGTGGCGGGTGAGCCGGTGGCCGCGGATGATGCGGCGGCGGCGGCCTGGTTTCCGCTGGAGGGGCTGGAGCACCGGCCCGAACCGCTCATCGAGCGGGTGGCCGGGATGGCGCGCGCCGCGGCGGCGGAGATGGTGGCCGAAGCCGAAGCGCCCGCGCCCTGAGGGTGCTGGCGCGGGCGGGAGGGGGCGCCTATCTCTCCCCCATGGTCGATCTCCCGTCCTTTGCCGCCGACTGGTTTGCCCGCCAGGGCTGGGCACCCCATCCGCACCAGATCGCCCTGCTTGAGCGGGCGGGCCGGCGCTCGACGCTGCTGGTCGCGCCGACCGGGGGCGGCAAGACCCTCGCGGGTTTCCTGCCGTCGCTGCTGGAACTCGGGCCCGCCCCCGGGCCGGGGCTCCACACGCTCTATGTCTCGCCGCTGAAGGCGCTGGCCGCCGACATCCGCCGCAACCTCGCGGCGCCGGTCGAGGGCATGGGCCTTGCGATCCGCATCGAGGACCGCACCGGGGACACCCGTGCGGGGCAGCGGGCGCGGCAGCGGACCGACCCGCCGCACATCCTGCTGACGACGCCCGAGAGCCTCGCGCTGCTCCTGTCCTATCCCGAGGCACCGCAGATCTTCGCGGGGCTGGCGCGGGTGATCGTCGACGAGATCCATGCCATCGCCGAATCGAAGCGGGGCGACCAGCTGATGCTCGGGCTCGCCCGGCTGCAGCGGCTGGCGCCCGGCCTGAGGCGGGTGGGCCTGTCGGCGACCGTCGAGGATCCGGCGGCGCTCGCCGCCTTCCTCTGCCCGGGGCCGGAGCCGGAGGCGGACGTGCTCCTGGCCGATCCCGGCCCGGACCCCGACCTCTCGATCCTCGAAACCGCGCCGCCGCCCTGGGCCGGGCAGACCGCCCGCCACGCGGCGCCGGCCGTGCTGGAACTGATCGCGCAGGCGCGGACGACGATCGTCTTCATCAACACGCGGGCGCAGGCCGAACTGTTCTTCCAGGCGCTCTGGGCCATCAACGACGCGGACCTGCCGATCGGGCTGCACCATGGCTCGCTGTCGCGCGAGGCGCGGGAGCGGGTCGAGGCGGCGATGGCGGCGGGCCGCCTGCGCGCGGTGGTGGCGACCGGCTCGCTCGATCTCGGCATCGACTGGGGGGATGTCGACCTGGTGGTGCAGGTCGGCGCGCCGAAGAACGTCAAGCGCCTCGTCCAGCGGATCGGCCGGGCGAACCACCGCTACAACGCCCCGTCGCGGGCGGTCCTGGTGCCGGCGAACCGCTTCGAGGTGCTGGAATGCCATGCCGCGGCGGCCGCGGTCATGGCGCGCGATCTCGACGGGGAGCCGCGCGGCCCGGGCGGGCTCGACGTGCTCTGCCAGCATATCCTGCTCGTGGCCTGCGCCGGGCCCTTTGCGGCGGATGATCTCTATGCCGAGGTGCGCGGCGCCGGTCCCTATGCCGGGCTTGCCCGGGCGGAGTTCGACGCCTGCCTCGAATTTGCGGCGACCGGCGGCTATGCCTTCCGCGCCTATGACCGCTGGCAGCGGCTGATGGAGCGCGACGGCCTGTGGCACCTGCGCGATCCGCGCCGGGCGCGGATGATCCGCCTCAACATCGGCACCATCGTCGCCACGGAGACCCTCGCCGTCCGGCTGAAGGGGCGGCATGGCGCTCCGCTCGGCGAGGTGGAGGAGGCCTTCGCCGCCACCCTGGCACCGGGCGACACCTTCCTCATCGGGGGCGAGACGGTCCGCTACGAATCCTTGCGCGAGATGACGGTCGAGGTCAGCCGCCAGCCGGCGCGCGAGCCGCGGATCGCGGTCTTCGGCGGGACGAAGCTCGCCACGTCCACTCAGCTTTCGGCCCGGGTGGTGGCGATGCTGGCCGATCCGGCCAGCTGGACGGGCCTGCCCCGCTACATGCAGGACTGGCTGGCGACCCAGGCCGGGGTCAGCCGCCTGCCGGCGCCGGGGCGGCTGCTGGCCGAGACCTTCCGCTGGCGGAACCGCGAGCATCTGGCGCTCTACGGCTTCGCCGGGCGCAATGCGCACCAGACACTGGGGCTGCTCGTCACCCGGCGGATGGAACTGGCCGGACTGGACCCGCTCGGCTTCGTCGCTACCGACTACGCCCTTCTGGTCTGGTCGCTGGAGCGCGTGACCGATCCCGGTGCGCTGCTCGACCCGGCCGACCTGCGCGCGGGCCTCGAGGGCTGGCTCGGGGAGAATGCGGTGATGAAGCGGACCTTCCGCGGCGTCGCCACCGTCGCGGGGCTGATCGAGCGAAACTATCCCGGCCTGCGCAAGACCGGGCGGCAGGCGACCTTCTCGACCGACATCCTCTATGACACCCTGCGCCGCCACGATCCCGACCACCTGCTCCTGCGCATCACCCGGGCCGAGGCGGGGCGCGGGCTGGTCGATTTCGGCCGCATCGAGGAAATGCTCGCCCGGGTGCGCGGCCGGATCGACGCGGTCGCCGCCCCACACGTCACCCCGCTGGCCGCGCCGCTGCTGCTGGAGATGGGCCGCGTTCCGATCCGCGGCTCGGGCGAGAGCCGCCTGATCGCCGAGGCCGCGGCCAGCCTCCTCGCCGAGGCCGGCCTCGCCTGATGGGAAACCACCAGGCTGCCGCGATCGATCCCCTTGCGCCCGGCCGTCTCACCGGGGCACGAAACGGGATCGTTCCCCCGGACCCTGCATGACCCCGAGTCTTCTCCTCGCGCTTGCGGCCTTCTCCTTCATCGGCTCGGTGACGCCGGGGCCGAACAACATCATGCTGATGGCCTCGGGCGCCGCCTTCGGATTCCGGCGGACCCTGCCGCACATGGCGGGCATCGCCCTCGGCTTCGGGGGGATGATCCTGCTCGTCGGCCTCGGCCTCGCCGGGCTCCTCGACCGCTGGCCGGCGCTCGCCACGGGGCTGAAGGCCGCGAGCGTCGCCTACATGCTCTGGTTCGCCTGGAAGATCCTGAATGCCGGGGCGCCGGGCGAGGCGGAGGGCCGCGCCCGGCCGCTCACCCTGATGCAGGCGGCGCTCTTCCAGTGGGTCAATCCCAAGGCCTGGGCGCTGGCATTGACCATGGTCGCGGCCTATGCCCCCACCCACACCCCCGCAAGCGTGGCCATGGTGGCGGGCGTGGCGGCCCTGACCACCATTCCCGCAGTCGTGATCTGGCCGCTGGTCGGCCAGGGCATCCGCCGCTTCCTGGCCGACGACCGCCGCCGCCGCCTCTTCAACGCGGCGATGGCGGCCTGCCTGCTGGCCTCGCTCTGGCCGGTCCTCGTGCATTGAGATCCGGCCGGAGCCTGATGCGGGTGCCTGCCGCGCGCGCTACAGGATGAAGTCGTTCGCGTTGAGCTTCGAGAGGCTGGCGAGCTCGATGCTGAAATCCGACTTGCCGTCGCCATCGACGTCGCCGGCGATGAGCTTGCCGGAGATCCGGAGCTCGCCCGCCGTGTCGCTGTATTGCTTGCTGCCGATGAAGTCGAAGGCCTGATTGCCCTTCTTCCCGGTGTTCGCATCGATCCCGGACAGGTCGATCAGGTCGTCGTCGCGGTCGAAGCCATAGATCCGGTCCCGGCCCTTGCCGGCCGGCGAGGCGCTGGTCTTGCTGAAGATGAAGGTGTCATTGCCCGCGCCCCCATAGAGCCGGTCGGCCCCGGCATCGCCATAGAGGCGGTCGTTCCCATCGCCGCCATAGAGCTTGTCGTTGCCGGCGCCGCCGAAGAGCTGGTCGTTGCCCTTGCCCCCGGCGACGGTATCGGTGCCGGTGCCGCCATAGCCCCGGTCGTGGCCGTTGCCGCCATAGACCTTGTCCGAGCCGGCGCCGCCGTAGAGGCGGTCGTTCGCATTCAGGCCCGAGAGCCGGTCGCTGCCCGCGCCCGCCTCGATCCGGTCCGCCCCGCCCGTCCCGAGCAGCACGTCGGCGCCGGAGGTGCCCTTGAGCGTATTGTCGAGGATCTTCGCCGTTGCCTTCGACACGATGCCGCCGCTCGGGGCGAAGTCGTCCGCGGGGATGCCGCTGACCGACAGGGTGAAGGTCTCGGCCAGCTCGGCGGCGGTGTCGCCCAGCAGGTCGACGGTAACCTGGGCCTCCGTGGCCCCGGCATGGATCGTCACGCTGCCGGTCGCGGCGACATAGTCGCTGCCCGCCTTCGCGGTGCCATCCTTGGTCGCGTAGGTGAGCGTGAGGTCGGTGTCGAGCGCCCGGGAGATCGCGATCGTGAAGGTCGCCTTCCCGGCCTTGCCCTGCGACGCCTCGTCGGCCGTCACCCCGGTGACGGTCAGGGCCCGCTTCTCCGCGCCCGGATCCTCGTCGAGGATCCACTGCGTCGTCTGGGGCGCCTTGTCGCCGGGGCCGAAGGTGGCGCCGACCGGATCGGACAGGCGCAGGAAGAAGGTCTCGTCCGGCTCTGCGGGGGTAAGGGTGTCATAGGTGTAGATCGACACGATCTTCGTCGTCTCGCCCGCCTCGAAGGTGACGCTGCCCGAGGTCGCGTTGAAATCCGTGTCGGCGATGGCGGTGCCCGCGATGGTCTCGTAGTCGACGGTCACGTCCGAGGTCGAGGGCGCCGAGAGCTGCAGCTCGAAGGTGACATATCCGCCTTCCTCCGCCGCGCCGCCCTTGACGGAAACCACGGGCAGGCTGCTGTCGTCATCGAAGAGGGTGGCCTGCGACAGGGTGGAGAGGCCGCCGCCCGTCACCTTGAGGCCGAAGCTCTCCGTCGCTTCGGCCAGCGTGTCGTCGAGCAGGCTGATCGCCACGGTGGCCTCGGTCTGGCCGGCCGAGAAGACCAGGCTGCCGCTGGCGGCCTCGAAATCCTGCCCGGCCAGGGCCGAACCGGAAACCGTCTCGAAATTCAGCGTCGTCTCCTCGTCGAAGGCCTGCGACAGGCTGACCGTGAAGGCCGCGACGCCATCCTCCTCCTCCACGACCAAAGGCGCCGCGACGGCAACGGCGCGCTGGCCGCCGCCGGCGTCGTCGTCGAGGATCCAGCCGGTCGCCTTCAGGCTGTGGTTCTGCTCGCCAAAGGTTGCCCCGACCGGGTTGAACAGCTCCAGGAAATAGCTCTCGTCGGTCTCGCTGTCGTCGTCGTCATAGACATACACATCGATCGTCTTCGAGGTCTCCCCGGCCGCGAAGGTCAGGGTCGGTCCCGCGATGCCGTTGTAGTCGGTCTCGGTGGTCGCATTGCCGGCCACGGTGGCGTAATCCACGGTGACATCCTGCATCTGTGCTTCGGACAGCATCACTGTAAAAGTGACGTAGCCGCCTTCTGTTTGCACAACGCGCGTCGGATCAAAGTAAATCAGCGGAAGATCGTCATCACGAAACGGCATTTTCGGTCCCACCCCTGGGTTGAAAAGGCGACTCTATTCAGAATTAACCAATTCATCCCAGATCGCTCCGGGGTGTCAACGCGCCATGGCGGGATCGTGGGAGGGTGAACCGATTAAGGGAGAGGCGGCGCGGTCAGTCCAGCCGGTCGGGCAGGGGGAAGCCCCGGACCAGCTCGTCCGGGCTCACGGGCCTGCGCCCCTCGCGCTGGGCGCTGGTGATGGCGACGGCCCCCGTGCCGCAGGCAATCACCAGTCCCGGAAGGACGGTGCCGGGCGCGGCGGCGGGGGTGTCGGGGCCGGCGAGCCGGGAGCCCAGCAGCTTCAGCCGCTCGCCGGCCGCAAGGCACCAGGTGCCGGGGAAGGGGGCGAGGCCGCGGATCTGGCGGTCGACCTCGGCGGCCGGGCGGGTCCAGTCCACCCGGGCCTCGGCCTTGTCGATCTTGGCCGCATAGGTGACGCCCGCCTCCGGCTGTGGCAGCGGCACCAGCCGGTCGAGCGCGGCGAGCGCGGAGACGATCTCGCGCGCCCCGAGTTCCGCCAGCCGGTCGTGCAGCTGGCCCGCGGTCTCGGTGGCACCGATCTCCGCCACCGCCCGGCTCAACACCGGGCCGGTGTCGAGCCCCGCCTCCATCTGCATGATGCAGACCCCGGTCTCGGCATCGCCGGCGAGGATCGCGCGCTGGATCGGGGCGGCGCCGCGCCAGCGCGGCAGCAGCGAGGCGTGGATGTTCACGCAGCCGCGGGCGGGGGCGGCGAGGACGGGCGGCGGCAGGATGAGCCCATAGGCCACCACCACCGCGAGATCGGCTTGCAGTGCGGCAAAGGCCGCCTGCTCCGCGGCATCGCTGAGCCGCGCGGGCGTGCGCACCGGCAGGCCGAGCGCCGTGGCGCGGGCGGCCACGGGTCCGGGGCGCGGCTTCTGGCCGCGGCCGGCCGGGCGCGGGGGCTGGCTGTAGACACAGGCGATGTCATGGCCGGCGGCGACCAGCGCCTCGAGCGCCGGCACCGAGAAATCCGGTGTTCCCATGAAGACAAGGCGCATCGGCCCCTCCGCTCCGGTGCTCAGCCCCGGGCCCGCCCGCGGGCGAGCTTCTTCATCCGGTTGGTGATGAGCGTGCGCTTGAGGGAACTGAGATGGTCGATGAACAGCCGGCCGTCGAGATGGTCGAGTTCGTGCTGGACGCAGACCGCGGGGCGATCGGCGAATTCCTCCTCCCGGACGCTGCCATCGAGATCCTGCCAGCGCAGGCGCACCCGCTCGGGGCGGGTGACCTGCTCGTAGACATCCGGGATCGACAGGCAGCCCTCCTCGGAGGTTTCCAGAGTCTCGGACTGCCAGGTGAGTTCCGGATTGATGAAGGCGCGCGGCTCGGAGCGATCCTCGCGCGAGGTGCAGTCCATGACGAAGATGCGCTTCATCACCCCGATCTGCGGGGCGGCGAGGCCGATGCCGGGCGCATCGTACATCGTTTCCAGCATGTCGTCGGTGAGCGTCTTCAGCGCGGCGTCGAAGACGGTGACCGTCTGCGTCGCCTTGCGGAGCCTCGGGTCGGGCAGGACAATGATCTCGCGGAGGGCCATGCGCGCGATCTAGGCGAAGGCGGGCGACTTGACAAGATGGACCGAGGCCCGGCGCCCCGGGCGGACCGGGGATCTGCCGAGGCATTCCAAGACCTTGCCGGGGCGTCGGCCGATCTTGCGGGGTGGGCTTGCGCCACGGCTCCGGGCGGCAGAGGATCGGCAGCCATGCTCGACCGGCTCGAATATTTCATTGCCCTCGCCCGGACCGGCCATTTCGGCCGGGCGGCGGCGGAATGCGGCATCACCCAGCCGAGCTTCTCGGCGGCGATCAAGCAGCTGGAGGAGAGCCTCGGGGTGCTGCTCGTGCGCCGCGGCTCGCGCTTCCAGGGCCTGACGCCCGAGGGGGAGCGGGTGCTCGCCTGGGCCCGGCGGATCACCTCGGACACGCGCGCGCTGCGCGAGGAGATGCGGGCGGCCCGCAGCGGCCTCAGCGGGCGCCTCCGGATCGCGGCCATCCCGACGGCCCTGCCGATGCTGCCCCGGCTGACCGCCCCCTTCCGCGCCCGCAACCCGGGCGTGACCTTCGCCATCCTGTCCCGGACCCATGCGGCCATCCGGGAGATGGTCGAGGATTTCGAGGCGGATGTCGGCGTGACCTATCTTGAGGACGAAGAGGGGGAGGCCGCCCCGGGCCGGCTTGCGGGGGTGCCGCTCTACCGCGAGCGCTATCGCTTCATCACCGTCGCGGGGGCGCCGCTCGCCCGCAGCCGGCGGGTGACCTGGGCGGAGGTCGCGACCCAGCCGCTGGGCCTGCTGACGCCCGACATGCGCAACCGGCGGATGATCGATGCAATCACCGCCTCGCTGGGGCTCACCGTCCGGCCGGTGGTGGAGTCAAATTCGATCCTCGCGCTGCTGGCGCAGGTGCGGGCGGGGGAATGCGCGACGGTGATGCCGGTCAGCCTCGGCGACGCCGCCCAGCCCTTGGGCGATCTCCGGGCGGTGCCGATCGGCGAGCCCGACGCGAGCCAGCTGATCGGCCTCATCGCCTCGGATCGCGACCTGCACACGCCGCTCGTCTCGGCCTTCCTCGCCCATGCGAGCCGGCTCGACGGGCGCGACACCCGGGCCGATGCCGCCTCCGAGCCACCCGCCGACATCACCGCCTGACCCGGGGGGGCGGCGGCGCGGCGTCGCGGCCGCCCCGCCGGGAATCGCGGCCGTCCGGTCTGTGGCAGACAGGCAGGGTCGGCGGATCTGCCGGTCAGGACGTGACGCGGCGCATCTGGCCGGACAGGGCCTTGAGGGCCAGCGGGTGCAGGCCCGCGCCGCCGGCATCGAGGTGGTCGCCCATCGCCCGGCGCATCCGCGGCTCCCAGAAGCTGTTCACGTGGTCGGCGATCTGCGGCAGGGCGCGGGCCTCGCCCTGGGGCGCGAAGGCGAGGGCGATCTGGTTGGCCATGCGGACCAGATTGTCATGTGCGTCATGCGACATCGCGGGAGACTCCGGGCTGGCGGATGCGGTGGGGGTGGCTGAAGGTCTCGAAGCCGTCGTCCCGCGCCACGGCAACGAGCGTCACCCCGGCCGCCTCGGCCGTGGCAACGGCGAGCGTCGTGGGGGCGGAGATGGCGACGAGGACCGGCGCCCCGAGGACGGCGGCCTTCTGCACCATCTCGACCGAGACGCGGCTGGTGATGACGACGACCTCGGGCACCGGCGCTCCGGCCCGGGCGAGGGCGCCGACGAGCTTGTCGAGGGCGTTGTGCCGGCCGACATCCTCGCGGAGCGCCATCGGGCCCAGGTCCCGGCCCCAGGCCATCGCGGCATGGACGGCCCGGCAGGCGGGGCCGAGCACCTGGCCTCGGCTCATGGCCCGGAGCGCGGCGGCGATGTCGTCGGGGTGGAGCGCGACATCGGCCGTCACCCGGGGCGGAGCGGGCACGGCGGTCTCGAGGCTGTCGACGCCGCAGAGGCCGCAGCCGGTCGGCCCGGTGATCGCCCGGCGCCGCACCCGCTGGCGCCCGGCGGCCTCCGCCTGCAGCCACAGGCGCGCTTCCCAGCCCGCGGCATGGCGCACGACCTCCGGCCCCTCGGCGATTTCGTCGAGGGAGGTGACGATGCCCTCGGTCAGGGCGAAGCCGAGGGCGAAATCCCCGAGATCCGCCGGGGTGGCCAGCATCACCGCATGGGTGGAGCCGTCATGCACCAGCGCGACGGGAACCTCCTCGGGCACCACGCGGGCCGTCCCGGCCGGGGGGGCCGCGGTGTAGGTCTGGCGGAGCGCGGGCAGCCGGCGGCTGCCCGGGATGTCACTCGGCGGCATGCCGCACCACCCGGCGCGACCTGTCGGAGAAGGCGAGGTAATCCTCCTGGTAGTCGGTCGGGCCGTTCGAAAGCGACACCTGCACCGCCGTCACCTTGTATTCCGGGCAGTTGGTGGCCCAGTCCGAGAAGTCCGTGGTGATGACGTTCGCCTGGGTCAGCGGGTGGTGGAAGGTGGTGTAGACCACACCCGGCGCCACCCGCTCGGTCACCCGGGCGTGCAGCGCGGTCTCGCCGGCGCGGGACTGGATGCGCACCCAGTCGCCCTCCTTGACGCCGCGCTGTTCGGCGTCGTGGGGGTGGATCTCCAGCACGTCCTCCTCGTGCCACTGGACATTCTCGGTGCGCCGGGTCTGGGCGCCGACATTGTACTGGCTGAGAATGCGGCCGGTGGTCAGCAGCAGCGGGAAGCGGGGGCCGGTGCGCTCGTCGGTCGGGACGTATTCGGTCAGAACGAAATGGCCCTTGCCGCGGACGAAGCGGTCCACGTGCATGATCGGCATCCCCTCGGGCGCGTCCTCGTTGCAGGGCCACTGCACAGAGCCCATCTCGTCGAGCCGCCGATAGGTCACCCCGGCGAAGGAGGGCGTCAGGGCGGCGACCTCGTCCATGATCTCGGAGGGATGGGCATAGGTCCAGCCGAGGCCGAGGGCGTTGGCGATCATCACGGTGATCTCCCAGTCGCCGTAGCCGTTCTTCGGAGCCATCACCTTGCGCACGCGCTGGATGCGGCGCTCGGCATTGGTGAAGGTGCCGTCCTTCTCCAGGAAGGTGCAGCCCGGCAGGAAGACATGGGCGTAGTTCGCCGTCTCGTTCAGGAACAGGTCCTGCACCACCACGCAGTCCATGGCGGCGAGGCCGGCGGCGACATGGTGGGTGTTGGGGTCGGACTGGAGGATGTCCTCGCCCTGGATGTAGAGCGCCTTGAAGGTGCCCTCGACCGCCGCGTCGAGCATGTTCGGGATGCGCAGGCCGGGCTCGGAATCGAGCGGGCGGCCCCAGAAGGTCTCGAACATCTCGCGGGTGGCGTCGTCATGGACGTGGCGATAGCCGGACAGCTCGTGCGGGAAGCTGCCCATGTCGCAGGCGCCCTGCACGTTGTTCTGGCCGCGCAGGGGGTTCACGCCCACACCGGGGCGGCCGATGTTGCCGGTCGCCATTGCGAGATTGGCGATCGCCATGACCGTGGTCGAGCCCTGGCTGTGCTCGGTGACGCCGAGGCCGTAGAAGATCGCCGCATTGCCACCGGTGGCATAGAGTCGGGCGGCGGCGCGCAGCTCGGCCGCGGGGACGCCGGTATAGACCTCGGTCGCCTCGGGGCTGTGCCGCGGCTCGGCGACGAAGGCGGCCCATTCGGAGAATTCCTCCCAGTCGCAGCGCGCGCGCACGAAGGCCTCGTCGGCCAGCCCCTCGGTGATGATGACATGCGCCATCGCGGTCATCACCGCGACATTGGTGCCCGGCTGGAGCTGGAGGTGGTGGGCCGCCTGCACATGGGGCGTGCGCACGAGGTCGATGCGCCGTGGGTCCACGACGATGAGCTTCGCCCCCTCGCGCAGGCGCTTCTTCATCCGGCTGCCGAAGACCGGGTGGCCGTCGGTCGGGTTGCAGCCGATGACGAGCATCACGTCCGAGTCCTCGACGCTGTCGAAGTCCTGGGTGCCGGCCGAGGTGCCGAAGGTGGTCTTGAGGCCGTAGCCAGTCGGCGAGTGGCAGACCCGGGCGCAGGTGTCGACGTTGTTCACGCCGAAGCCGGCGCGGATCAGCTTCTGGACGAGGAAGGTCTCCTCGTTGGTGCAGCGCGACGAGGTGATGCCGCCCACCGCGCGGCGGCCGTAGGTGTCCTGGATGCGGGTGAAGTCGCGCGCCACCCGGCCGATCGCCTCCTCCCAGGTGCATTCCTGCCAGGGGTCGGTGATCCTGTCGCGCATCATCGGGGTGAGGATGCGGTCGCGGTGGCTGGCATAGCCCCAGGCGAAGCGGCCCTTGACGCAGGAATGGCCGCGGTTGGCCTTGCCGTCCTTCCACGGCACCATCCGCACCAGTTCCTGGCCGCGCATCTCGGCCTTGAAGGTGCAGCCGACGCCGCAATAGGCGCAGGTGGTGATCTCGGAATGCTCGGGCTGGCCGATCTCGATCACCTTGTTCTCGGTCAGCGTCGCGGTCGGGCAGGCCTGCACGCAGGCGCCGCAGGACACGCATTCGCTGTCCATGAAGTCCTCGGACATGCCGGGGCTGACCCGGCTGTCGAAGCCGCGGCCGGAGATGGTCAGGGCGAAGGTGCCCTGCACCTCCTCGCAGGCCCGGACGCAGCGGTTGCAGACGATGCATTTCGCCGGGTCATAGGTGAAATAGGGGTTCGAGATGTCCTTGGGCAGGAAATCCGGGTTCGCCTCGCCGTTCTGGCGGGCATGGACGTGGTTCTCGCCCTCCGCATAGCGCACGTCGCGGAGGCCGACGGCGCCTGCCATGTCCTGCAGCTCGCATTCGCCGTTGGCGGCGCAGGTCAGGCAGTCGAGCGGGTGGTCGGAGATGTAGAGCTCCATCACCCCCTTGCGCAGCCTCGCCAGGGTCTCGGTCTGGGTATGGACAACCATCCCCGGCGCGACCGGCGTGGTGCAGGAGGCCGGCGTGCCCGGGCGGCCCTCGATCTGGACGAGGCAGAGCCGGCAGGAGCCGAAGCTCTCCAGCATGTCGGTGGCGCAGAGCTTGGGGATCTGGGTGCCCCTCTCCATCGCCGCGCGCATGATCGAGGTGCCGGCGGGCACCGACACCGCCTGGCCGTCGATGGTCAGCGTCACCATGTCCTCGGCCTTCGAGGCCGGGGTGCCGAAGTCGATCTCGCGGATGAGGGTCATCGATGTCTCCTATTCCGCGGCCATCGGGGCCGCCCGGCCTCGGAAGTCGTCCGGGAAATGGGTGATCGCGCTCATCACCGGATATGGGGTGAAGCCGCCGAGCGCGCAAAGGGAGCCGAACTTCATCGTCTCGGCCAGGTCGGTGATCAGGCGCAGGTTCCGCTCGACCTCGATCCCGGCCATGATCTGCTCCACCGTCTCGCGCCCGCGGGTCGAGCCGATGCGGCAGGGGGTGCATTTGCCGCAGCTCTCGACGGCGCAGAATTCGAAGGCGAAGCGCGCCATCTGCGCCATGTCGGCGGTGTCGTCGAAGACGACGAGTCCGCCGTGGCCGACGAGGCCGCCGGCGGCGGTGAAGCTCTCGTAGTCCATCGGCGTGTCGAAGAGGTCGACCGGGAAATAGGCGCCGAGCGGGCCGCCGACCTGCACCGCCTTCACCGGCCGGCCGCTGGCGGTGCCGCCGCCGATCCTCTCGACGAGGTCGCCGAGGGTGAGGCCGAAGGCCGTCTCGTAGAGGCCGCCATGGCGGACATTGCCGGCGATCTGCCAGGGCATGGTCCCCCGGGAGCGCCCCATGCCGAAGTCGGCGTAGACCTGCGCGCCGTCGGCGAGGATATGCGGCACCGCCGTCAGCGAAAGCACGTTGTTGATAACCGTGGGCCGGCCGAACAGGCCCTTGTGCGCCGGCAGCGGCGGCTTGGCGCGGACGAGCCCGCGCTTGCCCTCGAGGCTCTCCAGGAGCGAGGTCTCCTCGCCGCAGACATAGGCGCCGGCGCCCTCCCGAACCTCCATGTCGAAGCCATGGGCGCGGCCCATCACCCGCGGCCCGAGATATCCGGCCCGCCGGGCCCGCACCACCGCCGCGCGCAGGGTGGCCGTGGCATGGGGATATTCGGACCGCATGTAGACGAAGCCCCTGGTCGCCCCCACCGCGAGACCGGCGATCACCATGCCCTCGATCAGCTGGTAGGGATCGCCCTCGATGATCATCCGGTCGGCGAAGGTGCCGCTGTCGCCCTCGTCGGCGTTGCAGACGATGTATTTGCGGTCGGCCGGCGCCTCGGCCACGGTCTTCCACTTGATGCCGGTCGGAAAGCCGGCGCCGCCGCGGCCGCGCAGGCCCGAGGCCAGCACCTCGGCCACGATCTCCTCCGGCGCCATCGCCACCGCCCGCGCCAGCCCGCGAAAGCCGCCGCCGGCCACATAGGCTTCGAGGTCCAGCGGATCGTCGAGGCCGCAGCGGGCGAAGGTGAGGCGGGTCTGGCCGGCGAGGAAGGGGTGCCGCTCGACGGCACCGATCGCCGTCGGATGGGCAACGGCCTCGGGGCGGGTGAGAAGGCCGGCCGCGACCAGGGCCGGGATGTCGCCCCTGGCCACCGGGCCGAACCCCCAGCGGGTGCCGTCTGCGGCCGCCACCTCGAGCAGCGGTTCGAGCCACAGCATCCCGCGCGAGCCGGTGCGCGTGAGCGTGATCTCGATCCCGGCCGCCCGGGCCTCGGCCTCGAGGGCCGCCGCGACCGCGTCCGCGCCGCAGGCGAGGGCCGCGGCATCCCGGGGCAGGTAGACGCGCAGGCTCATCGCTCCACCTCGCCCGCGATCGCCTCCAGCGCCTCCGCATCCAGCCGGCCGACCAGGCGGCCGTCCACCATCGCCGAGGGTGCCGTGGCGCAGAGGCCGAGGCAGTAGACGGGCTCCAGCGTCACCTTGCCATCGGCCCGGGTCTCGCCGAGCCGCACGCCGAGGCGGGCCTCGGCCAGTTCGGCCAGGGCGGTCGCGCCCCGGGACTGGCAGGCCTCGGCCCGGCAGAGCTTCACGACATGCCGGCCCGCAGGGGTGCGGCGGAAATCCGGGTAGAAGGTCGCGACCCCGTAGACCTCGGCCCGGCTGAGGTTCAGTGCCTCGGCCACAACAGGCAGGGCGGCGTCGGGGACATGCCCGAAACTGTGCTGGATCTCGTGCAGGATCGGCATCAGCGGCCCTTCAAGGCCGCACAGCCCCTCGACGATATCGCGGACCCGTTCCGCGCTGAACGGCTCGTGACGTGACAGGGCACCCTCCAGACGCTTGCTTTTTTCCCGCTCGGTGAGCTGGCTTTCGGCCATGGAACGCCAGCAGGGGCCGTGATGCAATCCCCAAGTTCCGTGCATCGATAGACAAAACCTATCGGCCGGGGATCCTAGGGAACCGGCGGAAACTCCTGCGGCCCCCCGCTGCGGCAGGCATCGGCCAGCACGTCGCGGCCGCAGGGACGCGGTTCCAGATCGGTGCCGATGCACAGGCGAATTTCGCGGATCGCCCGGGCGCGGCAGGTGACGATCACCGAGTCCGGCGGAAAATCGGGGTTCGCGGCGCGGAACGCCTCCTCCAGCTCCGCGGCGGACAGCCGGCGGGCGGTCGGCACGGACAGGTCGAGCGCCTGATAGAGGGCACGCGAAAGACGGAAGTAGCGCCCGGCCTCCAGGCCCGAACAGCGCCCGTGCTTCTTCCACTGGTACCAGGCGAGCCCGCCGGACCCCATGATGTCGGCCATTGCGGCGGTCTCGCGCCGGCTCGGGTCGCGCGCGTCGGTCTCGCAGTATTCAGGCCAGCCTCCGGCATCCCACTGGGGCCAGAGGCCGTGGAGAGTGAAACCGAGATCCCGGTCGGGATCGCACTGCCCTCCCGGTCCATCCTCGTCCCCGGCCGCACTCCCGCTGGCGCAGAAGCTCGGCGTCCAGCTGAGCGCCAGGACGTAATAGTCGAAGTCTTCTGCGGCGACCGGCCCGGCGGCCAGCATCCATGCCACCAGATAGGCCTTTATCATCGGTTTCATCGGGCCTATATAGCTTGGGAACTCCCCCGCGAAAACCAACCTTCGCGCCGGCGGTCGGGCCAGTCCCGAGCCTCCGGATCCCGGGAGAGGTTTGTTTCGACGAAAGGAGCTAGGTCATGGCGCTTCCCCTGATGCAGAAGGCGACCGCCGTCTGGCTGATCGACAATACGACCCTCACCTTCACCCAGATCGCGGAATTCTGCGGGCTGCACGAGCTCGAGGTGAACGGCATCGCCGACGGCGAGGTGGCGCAGGGGATCAAGGGCTTCGATCCGGTCGCCAACCGTCAGCTCACCACCGGCGAGATCGAGCGCTGCGAGAAGAACCCCGCCGCGCGGCTGAAGCTCATGTACAACCCGGCGGCCGAAGGCGAGACCAAGCGCAAGGGCCCCCGCTACACGCCGCTTTCCAAGCGGCAGGACCGGCCCGCCGCCATCGCCTGGCTGGTGAAGTTCCATCCGGAGCTGTCCGACGGCCAGATCGCGAAGCTCGTCGGCACCACCAAGCCGACGATCGGGTCGATCCGCGACCGCAGCCACTGGAACATCGCCAACATCCAGCCGGTCGATCCGGTGGCGCTCGGCATGTGCAAGCAGGGCGAGCTCGATGCGGCCGTCGCGAAGGCGGTGCGGAAATCGCCGGACGCGATGACGGATGCCGAGCGGATGCGGCTCGTCTCGACCGAGCAGTCGCTCGGCATGGAGACCGAGCCGCGGCTGCCCTCGGACCGCGCCGGGTTTGAAGCCTTCGCGATTGGCGCCTCCGAGCGCCCGTCTGCCGCCGCGAAGCTCGATGCCGAGAGCCTTTTCAACATCGTCGAGACCGACGACGAGGATGACGAGGACGAGGAAGGCGGCCCGCTCGCGGTCCGCTGACGCCTCCGCGTTACGGGCGGCGCCCCCTCACGGCCAGGGATAGGGGGCGAGGGGCTTGCCCTCCGCCGCCAGCCGGGCCGTGAGCCGGCTGCGCAGGGCCACGACGTCGGCGACGGGCTCGGCCCGCCGGCGGGTGACCTCCTCCGCCGAGAAGGGCGGCGCCCCCGGCGCCCCCCACCGCTCCAGGACATAGTTCAGGACCGCGCCGATCTCGGCATCGTCGAGGCTTGACCCCACCACGCCGGGCACGTGCACCATGTAGGTGCGGCCCGTGTCGTCGCCGGCGAGCGTGGCGATCGAGCCGGGAAAGCCGGGGATGCCGCCGGCCTCGGTGCCGAGCCCCTCCATGCCGTGGCAGCCGGCGCACCTCAGGATATAGTTGGCCCGTGGCGACGGCGACGGGCCTGCCTGCCCCGCACCGGGCGTCAGCATCGCAGCGATCGCGAGGGCGGCCATGCCGACGGTGGTGGGGGTGGCAGGGCGCATTCACCCGCCCTTGCGCAGCGCGCGGAGGTCCGCATGGGTCGGCGGTGCCGCGCGGTCGGCGGCGATCGCCTCGGGTGTCAAGGCCTGCGCCGCCTGCCCGCCGAGGGTGGCGAGCACGAAGGTCCCGACCTCGGCCGCCTCGGCATCCGTCAGATGCACCTGGGCGGGCATGGCCAGGCCGATAAAGTCCATGCCGCCCGCGGTGATCTTGCCGGTCAGCCCGGACATCAGGACGCCGGCGACATAGGCGGGCGCCTTGTCCCCCAGCCCGGCCCAGAAGTCGGCAAGGTTGAGCGGCGGCGCGAGGCCGGGCGTGCCGACGCCGCCCTCGCCATGGCAGGCGGCACAGGTCTCGGAAAAGAGCGTCGCGCCATCGGCCAGGGCGAGGCCCGGCGTCGCGGTGGCGCAGAGCGCCGCCAGAAGAAGGGGCCGCGGCAGCAGGGTCATTCCGCGAGGCCGACCACGACCGACACCGTGCAGTGATAGCCGGTGTTCTTGTTGGCCATGCACCAGTTGATGTCGTTATAGAGGCCCATCCGGTAGCCCGGCCGCTCGCCCTTCGAGGTGAAGCAGAAGTCGGCGTTCGACACCTGTGCCTTGCCGCAGCAGTCGTTGTAGGAGACGAGATAGTTCCGGTTGTCCTCCGGGTTCAGGCAGGTCCCCACCCAGCTGACCGAGGAGGCCTCCGAGCCCGGCGGGCAGGAGGTGAGCGAGCCCCCCGAGGTCGAGCAGAGGTTGCCGTCGAGCGCGCAGTGGCGCCAGTAGCTGCAGGGGTCCTCGCCGGTCTCGGCGGCGCGGGCGCGGCGGTCGAAGGGCAGGGCTGGCACCAGGGCCGTCCCGAGCATCAGCCCGCCGGCCTGGGCGAGGAAGCTGCGCCGCCCGTGGCGCCGCGCGGCCCGGCGCGCCCCGGTCTCCATGGTGCCGTCGAGCATCTTCAGGAGTCGATCGATCATGGGTCTGTCCTCATCGGTGGCGTTTCGGTGGGGCGTTTCGGTGGGGCGGGGCGGGTCATGTCGGGAGGTTCAGGCAGGCAGGGTCTCGCCCGCCCGGAGGCTCTGGATCGACGGCCTGCCCGTTTCGGCGGCGTGGAACAGGCTCTCGATCTGCTCGCGGGTGTTGACGAGGCCCCTGGCGCGGATCCGCCCGGTTCCGTCGATCAGCACGGCGAAGGGCAGCTTCGCGACCTTGAAGGTCATGCCGAGCTCGGCCGACAGCACATAGGGGAAATCCTCCAGATGCTCGCGGGCGATCATCCGGCGGTGTGCCTCGGGCGCGCCGTCGGAGGCGAGCACCACGTCGAGCCAGTCGCCTTCCGCCCGGGCCGCGTCGCGCAGGACAGGGACGAGCGCCTTGCAGATCGGGCAGGTCGTCGATAGGAAGAAGACGAGCTGGCTGCGGCCGCCGTTCAGGTTCGGCAGCGCGAGGGCGGGCGCCGCGGCGCCGATCTCCGGCCCGGTGTCGGAGATCATCGCGCCGACCGGCTGCACCCGTTCGAGCAGCACGCCGATCTGGCGCACCAGCGCGAAGACGACGGCGATCAGTCCGAGCACCACCACCCAGAGCAGGCCGACGGCAAAGGTCATCAGGTCCATTCTCCGTCTCCCTCAGGGCCGGTCCGCGGCGAGGCGGATGTGGCCGGCATTGGCGAGGAGCCCCTCGACGATCGCGTAGAGGCACCAGAGCGTCAGGCCGCCGGCGATCGAGAGGGCCGCGCCCGCGCCGCTGCTTGCGCCGGCCGGCAGGGCGGCAACGGTCAGCGCCAGCAGCGCGAGGACGGCGTTGCGCGCGATGGTCAGCGCCAAGACCACCTGCGGCGGCCCGCCGCAGCCGCAGTCGATGCGCCGCTGCCCGCGCCGGAGCACAAGCGCCATCGCCGCCGCATAGCCGAGCAGCAGCGCCGCGGTTCCCGCCGCGCCGAGGCTGCGGACGGGCGGCAGGACCAGCGCGACAAGGAGCAGCCCCTCAAGCGCGATCACCCCCCGCGCGGCCAGCGCCTCCCGCCCCTCGGGCACGATGCCGTAGCTGGCGATGAGGCCGGTCGTCTCGGGGAAGGCCTGCGCCTTGTGCCAGGCCGCGCGCAGGAGCAGCATGGCCAGGAAGGCCGTCAGCGTGCCGCCGGGCAGCGTCGCGCCGTCCATCCGGGCCTCCCCTATTCGGCCGTGGCGAGAAGGCCGACGAAGTTGCCCATGCTCTCGGCCGTTGCCGTCAGCTTGGCGGCGGACTTCGCCTCCGGGTCGACCTCGTAGCGGGTAACGACGCCCTCGTCGTCATTGGCCAAAAACAGGACGGGCGGCGTGCTTTTGGTGACGGTGATCGACTTCTGGTGCGCGGCCGGCGAGCGGTAGAGCACCTTCTTGCCGGCGACGTCGATCGCCCAGATCTCTTCGGCCGGATCCTTGTGCGAGCCCTCTGCGGCCCCCGAATGCATCAGGACGAAGGCGACCCCGGTGCCCTCGTGATAGCCGAGGACCTCCGAGCCGCCCGGCGCCCAGTCGCCCAGGCCCTCGGTGAAGGAGAATTTCTCGCCGGCCGTCGCCGCGCCGTCCTTGAGGGTGACGCGGTAGAGGCTGCCGCCGAAGGAGGCGAACAGAAGGTCGTCGCCCGCCCGGGCGGGGTTGGTGAAGAGCGCGTCGGCATCGGGGTCGAAGATGCCGGGCGTCTTCTTCGGCTCGGCGATGGTGCCGTCGGCCGCGAAGCTGCTGACCTGCAGCGAGCCGTCGCCGCAGAGGGACAGGAAGCTCGCCCCGGTCGCCGCCGGGATCGCGCCCCAGCAGCCCGGCGTCGGCACCTCGGCAAGCGGCTTGCCGGCGGCGAGGTCCACCACCGTGACCGAGGTGGCGGGGGTGGCGTTCTGGACGAGCAGGTATTTCCCGCCATCGACGAGCGCGAGCATGGCCGGCTGCGGCTCGACCATCGCGGCCTTGGACGGGATGAGGATCTCGCGCTTCAGGCTCAGCGTGGCCACGTCCCATTCCGCGACCACGGTCTCGGTCGGGCCGGAGACGATGCGCTTGGGATAGTTCGAGGTGGTGTAGAGGGTGGCGCCGTCGGGGCTGAGCGCGATCTGGGCCTGGAGGCCGGGCGTGATGTTGCCCTTCATCGACAGGTCGCCGGCACCGAGGACGTTGATCCTCGACGCCCCGCCCCAGGCCTGATCGAGCGAGAGCACGTTCGGGCCGGCGGGGATCTGCGTCTCGACGGTCAGCGTCTCGGGTGCGATCGGCTCCTGCGCGGCTGCCGCCCCGGCAAGTCCCAGGCTCAGGCATCCAATCACGGTGAATCGGTTCATCGCACTGCTCCTCGGTGGCCGGTTTCCCTCAGGCTAGAGGAGCGGCTTTCCCGCCGACAATAGCCGGCCGTCCTGAAAATGCGCAGGAGCGGGAGTCTGCTGCCAGCAGGGCATGTGCTGCGCAAATTCGCGACAGTTTCTTGCGCCGGCCAGGGTCAGGGCCAGCGGCCCGGGCCGAAGGTGCGGTAGGTCTCGGCCAGGAAGTCGACGAAGGCGCGCAG